>Ga0116143_10000312_pt1 | contig 67987 bp, 61 predicted proteins | sample AD_UKC034_MetaG_FD_89745 | JGI IMG/M metagenome (GOLD analysis project Ga0116143, IMG submission 89745) | Active sludge microbial communities of municipal wastewater-treating anaerobic digesters from USA - AD_UKC034_MetaG | ecosystem: Engineered > Bioreactor > Anaerobic > Digestate | place: USA... | reverse complement strand
ATATTCAAACAGATAAAACAACATTAGGCATTATGGATTTTAAATGTTTCCTGAACTATTTCTTTATCATCAAATGGATATTTTATCCCTCTTATCTCTTGATAGGTTTCATGACCTTTTCCAGCTACCAGAATTATATCACCTGGTTTAGACATTCCTATGGCCGCATGAATCGCTTCCTTCCGATCTGTTATTTTGTGAACTTTCTTAAAATTTTCTGCCGGAACTCCACTTTTCATTTGTCGCAAAATATCTTCCGGATCTTCGGAGCGAGGGTTGTCAGAAGTGAGAATAACTTTATCACTGTACTTGCAGGCTATTTTTGCCATGAGTGGTCGCTTGGCACTATCTCGATCACCTCCACATCCAAAAACAGAAATCACTGTTTCGTTCCCGGTTCGGATGTCCTTTATAGTTTTTAATACATTTTCTAAAGCATCGGGTGTATGTGCATAATCGACAATTGCAATGACACCGTTGGTTGACACTACATAATCAAACCGCCCACTTACCGGTGTTAGGTTGCTCAAATAACGAAGCACTTCAACTTTGTCGGCCCCCATCAAAGTTGCAGCAGCATATACCGCTGTTAGATTGTAAGCATTAAAGCTGCCTATCAGCAAGCTGTGCATTTCAAAGCCATCGAGCCAAAGCATTAAACCGCCAAAAGTGTTCTCGAGTACTTTGCACTTATAATCGGCCAGAGCTTTTAAACTGTATTGATAGGTTTTAGCTCTGGTATTTTGAATCATCACCGTGCCATTACGATCATCTACATTTACTAAGGCAAATGCAGAAGCAGGCAAGGCATCAAAAAACATTTTTTTTGCTCTGATGTACTCCTGAAATGTTCCGTGATAATCTAAATGATCATGTGTTATATTTGAAAAAATTCCTCCACCAAACTCAAGCCCGGCAATTCGGTTTTGAGCTGCCGCATGCGAACTGACTTCCATAAAACAGTATACACAACCCGAGTCAACCATTCTGCGCAATAATGAGTTGATGGAAATGGCATCAGGAGTGGTATGCGTAGCCGGAATAATTTCTTCACCAACTTGGATCTGAACCGTGGAGAGTAATCCACACTTGAAATTCATGGAAGAAAAAAGTTTGAATAGTAAAGTCGCAATGGTTGTTTTACCATTGGTTCCGGTTATTCCAATTAACTTAAGCTGTGATGATGGATTGTCGTAAAAGTTACTACTGATTACACCCAAAGCACTTTGGGTGTTTTTTACTACAACATATGTTACTTTACTTTCGGTTTTATCCGGTAATTCGCTGCATACTATAGCAAAAGCACCGCGACCAATGGCCTCATTTATAAACTGATGTCCATCACTTTTGCTGCCTTTAATAGCTACAAACAAACTTCCCGGACTTACTGAAGATGAGCTGTTACAAATATTACCAATGTTCAAATCGGTAGTGCCAATTACTTGTTCTATTCCAGCCTTATATAATATGTCGCGTAAGTTTTTCATTAGTTGAGCACGATATATATGGGTTGACCTTTCTTAGACTTTGATCCGGGTACGATGGATTGTGTTTTCACTTGACCGCTGCCCATTACATGCACAAACATTCCTTGTCGCTCTAATAAATAAATGGCATCTCTCAATCCCATTCCTCTTACATCGGGCACTACATCATCACTCTCTTTAATAGCCAACAGGTTTACTCCTTGGTTTCCTGCATTAGCTTTTACCCAATTGTATTCACCCGCTTTGTTGTTCAAGGACAATCCAAGCACATCTGCTACTTCAATCAATCTCTTTCCATTTCCACTTTTTACTAATGGATAAGTATATACTGGAAGCAGAGTGTCATTTTGAATAGAAGGATGCAAATCTGGACGCGTGGAATAAACTTTGTCTGCAATGTCTTTGAATACCGGACCAGCGACTACATTACCATAATAAAAGCGAGGAGATAAATCGTACACTATTACCATACAAGTATATTGTGGATTGTGTGCCGGAAAATATCCTACAAATGATGCTTGATATTTCTTCCCATCTATCTGATATCCCTTTCCACCTTTTGCCATTATTGCGGTTCCTGTTTTACCGGCTGTTTTGTAATTGGTATGTTTTAGATTAGATGCAGTGCCTTGCTCAACAACACCTTCCAACATCGATTGCATTTTTTTTATGGTGGCAGGAGAGGCTATGGAGGGATTTAAAACTTCGGTCTTATACCTTACAATCTCTTTGCCGTTGTCATTAATGGATTTAACAAACATAGGCTTCACCATAACCCCATTATTGGCTACAGCATTATATAAGCTCAATATGTGAATAGGTGCCAGTATGGATTCATATCCAATAGACATAAAGGGCAAACTAACCTTGCTCCAGTCCTTGTCCTTAACCTCTTTTATTCTTGGTTGTGCTTCACCGTTTATTTGTAATCCGAGTGGCTGATCAATTTTAACTGACTTTATATGATCTAAAAAACGCTGAGGTTCTTTAGCATAATATTTTTTTATCAGTTTTGATATGGCAACGTTGGAAGAAAGTTCAAACGCTCTTTTAATTGTGATCACCCCATATCCACCTTCGTGGCTATCTTTGATAGGGACTCCACTGAAATAGGCTACACCTCCTTGGGTATCTATTGAATCTTCCAGATCAACATATCCATCTTCCAGCAATGCCATGTATGACAAGAGCTTGAAAGTTGAACCCATTTCAGTTCCATATCCGATCGAATAATTGAAGTCTTCTACATATTCTCCCTGACTGTTTCTTGTCAAATTGGCGATGGCTTTTATTTCTCCTGTTTTAACTTCCATAAGGATAGCCGTGCCCTTGCTGCAATCATGCATTTGCAATTGGTTTCTCAATGAATGTTGCGCAACATCTTGTATGTTTAAATCAATGGTTGTTACAACATCGTATCCATTTTGAGCATCTAATCTGAATTCATCGTTAACCGGTTTCCAAACACCACCTGAAATTTTTTGCATCAAACATTTACCAGATTGTCCTTGCAAGTATTTGTTAAATGCTCCTTCTATACCAATTGGTTTACCATGATCAGTGGTATGACCAATGGTTCGGGCAGCCAACATTCTAAACGGTTTTTCTCTTTTGCTGAATTGTTCAACTATCAATCCTCCTTTAAAACGACCCAACTCGAAAATGCTTAGTTGCTGTGCCGCCTTCATTTGTCGATAGGTAACTTTCGACTTTAATAAATAATATCGATCTCCTCTTTTTCGGCCTTGCGACAATATTGATCTATACTCCGCTTTACTTCGATCATTAAATAGATTCGCCAATTGGGCAGCAAGCACATCTATCTTTATTCCTGAATGATCGCCATTGAATCCTTTTGCTTTAAAATCAACCCGCAAATCGTAAACAGGTACAGAAGTAGAAAGCAAACTTCCATCACTGGTAAATATGTTTCCTCTGTTTGCTTCGAGATCGAAATACTTTAAGGTAAGATTGTCTGCTTTTTTACGAAGTTCATCACCTTCTACATATTGGATGTGGATTATTTTATAAAAAATAGATCCGGAAAAAAGTAGTATTACTAAAAACACCAAACGAACTCTCCAGAGTATGTCTTTTTTAATTTCAGTCATGCTCAGGATTTTGTTTTAATGTTTCAATTTTCTTAGGTGGTATGGTGGACTCTTTGATGCCCATATGCTCGACATTCTGAAACACCGAACTTTGTCTGCTCATCAACATCAACTCCGACTTTGTTGTAAGATATTCTGAACGCATTTCTTTTAGTTCATCCTTCAATTGATTGATCTCTCTAATGGTACGTTCAGATGAATAGGTATTGGCGATATAAATGATGGATAGAAATACCAAAAAGAAAAACAGAGGCAACATGCGCACAATGTTTTGAGCTGTCAGATAGCCAAACGGGTTTACCCTAGCAACCAATCGATGCGCACCAGCTGATGAAGTGCTTTTTTTGCTCTCTTTGCTCTCGTTTTTCTCTTTAAACTGGTTCATTTTAAATTCTTATTCCTGCACGAAGTTTTGCACTGCGCGCTCTTGGATTCATTGCTATCTCTTGTTCAGTAGGCCCAATCGCTTTTCTGTACAATGGCATAAACTCTAAACCAATTGTATTTCCGTATAGATCTTTTGAAATGGTTCCTTCCGTATTCCCGCTTTGTAGAAAATGCTTCACCAATCGATCTTCCAAAGAATGATACGTAAGCACAACAAACCTTCCTTCTGATTTTATTAACTGTCCAAGCGACAGCAATAACTCTTTCAAACTTTCTATCTCTTGATTAACTGCAATTCGAATTGATTGAAACAGTTGAGCCAGATACTGCTTTTCTTTTTTAGGAGGAACACACTTTCCTAATGCCTTAAGCAAATCTCCACTCGTACTGATGGAAAATTCTTCGCGATACGCTGCAATATTTCTAGCTGCTGTTTTTGCGTTTCTTATTTCACCATATTGAGAAAAGACTTGCTGCATATCACTTTCACTTGTTTTAGAAATCCATTTTGATGCACTCAAACCTTTACTGGCATCCATTCGCATATCCAACGCCTCGTCAAAGCGAAAAGAAAATCCTCGGCTGGGTTCGTCAAACTGATGAGAAGAAACACCTAAGTCTGCCAATAAACCATTGATATGACTTACACCAATATTATTGAGCTCTTGCTTCAGATTCCTGAAGTTAGAATGGATGAGTGTAAGTCTATTGTCGTTCATCATATTTTGAAAAGCATCCTTATCTTGATCAAAAGCTATTAACCTTCCTTTTTTTCCTAATCGATCTAAAATCGCTTTACTATGTCCACCACCACCATATGTCACATCAACATAAATCCCATCATTTTTAATCGCCAGTGATTCTATACACTCACACAACATCACAGGATTATGATATCCCTTGCTCATCATTTTTATTTCCACCCATAACCTCCTCTGCCAGGTTTGCAAAATCTTCCGGCTCTTTAGTTAGCAGGTTGTCAAACTTGCTCTTGTCCCAAACTTCAATGATGTTACTGTATGCTGAGAGAATGATTTCTTTATCAATACCCGCGTATTCCATAAGTCGCTTTGGCAGAAGCAACCTTCCGGCTGCATCTAAACTTAGTTCCATTGCACCTCTATAGAAGTAGCGCATAAACTCACGATTCTTTTTGTTGTAGCGATTCAATTTGTTGATCTCCGCACTGATGTTAAGCCATTCGTTGTAGGGAAATAAACTAAGGCAACTTTCAAATCCTCGGTTTACAACAAACTTCTCTTGAGCAGAAGGATCGAGCGACTTACGCAACGCAGCCGGAATAGAAAGTCGAGACTTCGCATCCAACTTACATTCAAATTCTCCTAAAAAATTACTCATGATCGCCTCAGAAATTGTTGTTTTCTATCGTTTTTAAGGGGTTTTCCCTCTTGGAGCGTAAAGATAGAAAAAGATTTCCCACTCTACCCTACTTTATCCCACTTGTTTAAAACTTTTTGTCGATTTGTTTTTTAGCTTCACAATTTGATTAAGCAAATGATTGATTTTATTGACCTTTGAGCTGCATGTTGAAGTGGGATGTATAATAACTTTGTACTCTATTCAACATTCAACTACCAATTGTGAAAAACACGTGTGCATACTCTTCCATTTTTGCATTCAGATTAAAAATTTCAGTCATCGCTTTTCTTGTTATATAAATTGGAATAATGTAGGTTTGAAGCAAATGCGCAAACGATGAACTACGAAATAAAAAAGGAGGGCGACTTTCAATATATCGAAGAAGGCAGTGGAGCTCCGCTTGTTTTATTGCATGGATTGTTTGGTGCCCTCAGCAATTGGACTGATGTGATTGATCATTTCAAGGAAAAGTACACAGTCATTATACCTTTAATGCCTATTTATACACTTCCTATTTTAAACACGAATGTAAAAGAGCTGGCAAAATTTATTCATCGTTTCATTAGTTTTAAAGGATACCATAATGTTCATTTGGTTGGGAATAGTCTTGGTGGACATGTATCTCTGGTTTATATCACAAGCTATCCGGAAAATATTGCATCGCTAACGCTAACCGGCAGTTCAGGTTTATATGAAAATTCTATGGGAAATTCTTTCCCAAAAAGAGAAAACTACGAGTTTATCAAATCAAAGGTGGAATACACATTCTATGATCCAAAGAGTGCGAGTAAAGAATTAGTAGATGAAGTTTTTGGGATTATAAACGATAAGAATAAATTAATTCGAATTCTTTCCTTGGCCAAGTCTGCCATACGACATAATATGGCCAAAGAACTTGATCAAATTAAACAACCGGTTTGTTTAATATGGGGCATTCAGGATAATATCACTCCTAAGGAGGTTGCCGAAGAATTCAATCGCTTACTACCTAATTCTGATCTGTTTTTTATTGATAAATGTGGACATGCACCTATGATGGAGCAACCTAGTGAATTCAATAAAGTATTACATCAATGGCTTGATAAAACAGCCTAAACTTTTTTCGCAATGATCATTAATGATGCAGTTTTTGTTCAAAGCAGCAAAGACCATGAAACTTGTCCTTCAGCTGATAAAGCTGAGTTTGTATTTATAGGCAGATCAAATGTTGGAAAGTCAAGTCTGATCAATTATTTACTCAATAGAAAAAGTTTGGCATTGGTTTCTTCCACACCTGGTAAAACACAAATGATCAATCACTTTTTGATTAACAAGCAATGGTATTTGGTTGACATGCCTGGATATGGTTATGCCAAACGATCGAAGAAACTCAGAAGTAAGTGGGAAAAAACCCAGGCGGAATATTTACAAAAGAGAAAAAATTTAGTTTGTGCTTTTGTACTTATGGACATAAATGTAAGCCCAATGGACAGTGACATGATGATGTTGGACCAATTGGCAGAGTGGAATGTTCCTGCTGCCGTTGTGTTTACTAAGTCGGATAAACTTAAAAAGGTTCCATTGGAAAGATCCATTCAAGCATACGAAGAAATGATCCTCGAAAATTGGGAAGCACTTCCGCCAATATTTATCAGTTCAGCTTCAAAAAAAATCGGAGCAGATATGATTTTGAATTTCATTAAAGATAATATTGACATTTACAGCCGATATCAAAAAAATCGATGAATTACTTAACGGCTTCCATGTACAATGACACTTTAGGTAATGTGGTATCAAAAAAATTGATGTCGCGCAAAGGTGAACAATGACTTTGTCCATAAGCTGACTGATAAATTTTTTGAAAACCGGCTTCCTGAAGCATTCTTCTTAGCTTTCTTTCGCTAAACCAATTTATGTGATTTTGTGGACTTTGTTTTTGCAAATCAATAGAACAAAGAGCAGTACAATGATTTAAAGCTTCTTCAAAAGTCTTCGTTTCAAATAGCTTTTTTAGTTCATCGTCACTAATTCTTTTCTCCGATCCCTTGACTGGCAATTCGGATGCATAGCTTGCAAAATCTTCCAGGAAAATCTGCGCAGTTGAAGCTTTATCTAATCCGATCTTTAGTCCAGATCGCTGAACATCGTCTGGAGCGCTATATGAATCGATCCAAAAGAAATAATCCCGATCATTCTCAACATATGCTCTATATTGCAGTTCAATGTTGGGAGTTATAATACGCAAATATCCTCCGGGCTTTAGGGCTTTATAAGCTTCTGACAGAAGGTGTTTCACAGACGCATCGTTTACATGCTCTAAGGTATGACTGCAGTATATGATGCTTGCCGATTTTGCTGCAATAGGTAAGGGTTGAAGTGAAAATAAATCGTATTCAATAAAAGGAACTTTGGCATAGCCCTTATACCATTCGCTTTTTTTATCAATGTTCGTCCAATAGGGATGTGAGAAACTTCCAGCACCTAAATTATAAAACCGCTTCTCTTCAATCTCTGAAGGTGTGTAAGCATTATAAAGATTCAATAGTGGTTTAGGATTGGTCCTTCTTAATTCCAATCCAAACTTCCCAATTATTTTTTTTAGCAAAGCGTTCACTTAATTTCTTGTGGGTTACTCTGTGCAAACAGATTTGCTGTTTTCTTTAGTTCATTACTCAACGACTCATCATTGGTTGCGTTCTTATATGTATCGGCTAAAGTAGATAAAGTCTCATAAAAGAATCTTTGCATGTCCGCGACCATCATATCTCCTGTCCATAAATCAATTCTCATGCTGGATGCTGCTTTATCATCCCAAAGCGACAAGATCATTGCTTTACTTTCGTGCAAACCTTCAACACCACTATCATCCGCATGCCATTGAATTTTCTCAGGATGCTTGCTTTCATTTAAGGTGACTCTAATATTTATATCAGACGTTTTATTCATTGTAGTATTATTTTTTGGGTTTATATCCCGAATCAATTAATATTTTTTGGGCATCGTTTTGTACCATCAATTGTGCTAAGGTAATGTTCTCATTTTTCTTCATATAGGCCTTCACAATTTGCTCCCCAATAAATACTCCTATTCTCCCGGGCGACTCTTTTGGCAATCCATTGGTACTTGCTGCATCTGTTATGAACTTAAAATATTCTGAGGGTTGATTGTTGTAGAGCCATTTATTCTCAACTAAGAAAGTCCAAATATTATATTCATTGTTGTAGCACCACTCTAGTTGTTCCTTACTATATCCAGATAATATTGTATCCTCTTCGGTAGGAAACATAGCTCTGAGAGCATATTGAATTTTACCATGATAGATCATTCTTGGTAACATTTGAAAAGGCAGACTATCTTCAGTAAATTCTGTTTGAAGCCAACCGCGCATAGCATCGCTTGCCATATAATGATGAGAAAGTTTTCGAATCACAAAATTGGGTATTCCTAATGAAGGATAAAAGTTGCACTCACTCCCCAAGTACATATCGAGCCCAATACCCAGCACTGAATCTGTTGCAATTGTTTGATAATTAAATGCGGAAATAAAGGTTATAAATTTCGGAATTGTTGACTCCGGAAAATAATACGCATAGTGCTTAAAGGCTTGATGCAATTTTTCATCATTCCCTTTTAGAGTAGGAAATTCTTTTTGAGTTGTTTGAGTAATTGTTTTTATATCTACATCCGAAATAAACGCATTCAAACTATGCAGGGTAAGACTATCATTAGAGTCGCTCAAACGAACTACATTGTTAAGGTAAACGTCAAGAAAACTACCAAATTCAGATTGTAGAGCAACAAATTCCTCTTGGCTATAATGTGACTTTTCAAAGAGTTTTTTGTCAAAACGATGTAGTTCAAAAGGAATAGAAATATTGGAAGTGTCAATAAGAAATGGATTATTCGTACATGCACTCAGGAGAAAGAGAGGAAAAATTAAAATATATTTGCACAGCCGAAAACGGCATTTAGATTTAACAATATTAAAATTTAATAAACTCATGAAAGACAAAACTAATAGTTTGTTGTTAATTGTAAGCATAGTATGCTTACCGTTTTTTAGTAATGGTCAAAGTGAAAAATTGCGATTTGGATTTAAAATTTCACCTCAGGCAGCATGGCTCAAGAGTGATACTAAAGGTTTGGAGAGCGATGGTATGAAACTTTTATTTGCTTATGGTGTGATGGCCGATTATAATTTCGCTGAAAATTACACTATTGCTACAGGGCTTGATATTAATTATAGGGGAGGAAAACTAAAAAGTACCATCGATAGTACAACCGCAAAAGCAAGTTATAATATTCAATATATTGAAGTTCCGGTGGCCATTAAACTTAAAACAAATGAAGTTGGCTATATGCGATTTTTTGGGCAACTTGGTTTTACACCGGGCTATGTGATTAAAGCACGTACAGATATTGATGTAGCTGGTGTTAAGGAAGAAGACAAAAGCATCATTAAAGATGTTACCCGATTCAATATTTCTCTTCAGTTTACTGCCGGAATGGAATATAATATCAGTGGTAAGACCAATTTGTATAGCGCTATCTTCTACAACAATGGCTTTATAGACTTATTTGAAGACAAGAACTTTAAAGCGGTACCTAATAATATAGGATTGCAGCTTGGAGTGTTCTTTTAATAATAAACACCGTTACAAGTTCAATATAATTATTCAATTTAATGCATTTAGCATTATCTTATAAAAAAAGCCCGCAATTAATTGCGGGCTTTTTTGTTGCTACTGAAATAATCACACAAATTATTTACTTTTCTGCGGGGGTGTCATTTTAAAAGCCTTATATATATCGCTTATATCAGAATCTGATTCTTTCAATACTACGGGTAATATTTCGGCCATCGTCTTTAGATAAATTTCAATATCCTCAAACGTATGATGAACATTGATAACAGACCTAAGGCCTGTATTTTTATATGGAACCGTTGGAAAAACAGAGAGGTTGGTATAATATCCCAAATCCAACAACTGCTTGATCATGTTGTAACCAACAGCAGGTTTACCTACACCAATAAAAGTAATCGGAGAGTTTGATTCGCCAATTAATGGTAAGTCATACAATTTAGCTGTTGCATTGAAAAACTTAATACGTTCTTGTAGATTTCTCTGCAAGTCATAAATCTCATTGCTTAGGTGGATTCTAGCAGATGCAATTATAGCTCCTAATGTTGGTGGTTGAATGGGTCCACTAAATATTAAAGTTCGACCACAATTCTTTACCAGTCTTCTTGATTCTTCATCAGGGAAAACAAGTACTCCACCTGCTGCACCAAAAGCTTTAGCCAATCCGGTTACCAAATATAATTTGCGATGAAAATTAATTTGACTTAATACATGTCCGCTTCCATTTTTTCCTGCCCAACTCATTCCATGAGAATCATCCACATACAAATGAAACTTCTCGTACTTGTTCATTAGTTGTTCCAGATCTTTTAACGGACATAAGTCACCATACATTGAATATACACCGTCTACCATATACCACACCTTATCGTGTGTTTCTGATAACTTTTTGATGCGCGATTCAAGATATTCCATATTGTTATGGCGAACTACTTCCAAATGCGCACCACGTGCTTTCACGAGAGTAGTAGCCATCTGTACACAATCGTGAACTTGGCTATCCAATATCATGGCATCATTATCACCAACCAACACTGGAATATTGGATAGGTGTCCAAGTGTTACCGTTGGTGCAAGAATAACAGGTTTATTAAATATTTTTCTAAACAAATCCTCAGCTTCGCTATAGAGGGTAACCGAAACATATGCACGGGATGATGAAAACTGAGTTCCATAGCGTTGCGCGGCATCAATAGCTCCAGCTTTTAATCGGTAATCGAGCTCTAAGCCCAAATAACTACATGACCCGAAATTGAGCAAATCGCTTCCGTTCACACATATTTTTCGCCCGTCCAACTCATAATCTTCTGTGGTTAAATGGGCAATACCAAGCTGACTAGCTATAGTTGAAACTTGATCAATCAATTCCAACACTTGTTCGTGTTTGGACTTTGCATCTTTCAATACTTCACTCATAATTTTTATTCAGAAAAGGGGATGTTACAATAATTTAATTACTAACTCTTGATTTTTGAAGAAGGCACTTTTTTAAATAGTTTCACTCTCTTTTGAGAAAGAGATTTAACGGCTTCGTTCAACTCACCCAACAAACTATTGTATTGCTGAATGTCCTCATCATATTGTATTTGAGTTTCTTCTTCGAAACTTTTTAAATCTTCAGTTTGTGAAAACATAAGTTCTTCTTCGCCTACTACTGAAGAAAGTGTGCTAAGTTTTTCATCCAGTTTCATAATACTTTTGTTTAATTCAGTTTTTGAAATTTTATTCTTCTTTGAAGGAGCTTTGTCATCAAATAAACTATTTTCTCTTACTCCTTGATCAGATGAATAATCAACTCTATTTAGAATATTTTGTTGATCATCTAAATTTGTTTGAATGTTTTTACCTCTCGCCATTTCGAAATTAGATTTTTTTAAATTTGATGTACTACAAATTTAAGAGGATGAGTAGATACTATTAAAATAGTACAAGGTAGTTATGAACAGCGATCGTGTTGATTAGATGTAAAATACAAATTAAAAAAAGGACCATGGGAAAACGAATAATAACAGCCAAAGGGGTCATTAGTGCCATGTTTAACAATGATAGTTTTAGTCAGTGGTTAGGTATTGAAGTGTTAGAAACTTCGGAGGGCTATTGTAAATTGAAAATGCAAATACGGAAAGAAATGCTCAACGGATTTCTAATTGCACATGGAGGAATCTGTTATGCGTTAGCAGATAGTGCACTGGCATTTGCTTCTAACAGTCATGGAAGAAAAAGCGTGAGTGTAGAAACTTCAATTTCTCATTTGGTTGCTTTGAAAGAAGGTGATAATATTTTTGCTGAAGCAATTGAAAAACACAAAAGCAACAAAATAGGTGTTTATGAAGTAGTCATTCGGAAGAATGATGAAACTATTGTTGCTCTATTTAAAGGAACTGTGTACAGAACTTCACAAGAATGGATGGAAGAATAATTAAGGCTTAATCCAGATACGATCCGTTCCATCGAAATGAGGCGATTGAATACTCATCACTTTTAAAGGTTTTTTGCCCAATACTCGCACTGAGTGAGGCGTGTTTTGTGGAATAAATATTAACGAACCTTTATTGATTTTAAAAACTGAATCGTTCAACATCATCATTCCTTTTCCAGATAAAACATAAACTGTTTCGCAATGACTTGCATGGAAATGTGCTGCTACTTCTTTTTTTATGCTGATATAAAAAGTCGACTGAAGACTATCAGAATAAAGTACACGTATGTCTAAATCTTTATCGGATTTTAGTTTGACAAGGTTTTTATGATGATGGATAAACTCCGTTTGACCGTAAGCAGTACTAACCGAAAGCAAGAAAACCAATATAGCTAAGATTAACCTGCTATTTCCCAAACCTCTTTACCTCTGATTAATGCATTAAGATTTCCTTTACCTTTTAATTCTATCGCTTTAGAAATTTGCTTATTCAATTCATCTTCATAACAAGAACGGTCACTCACATAAAAAACTCCAAAAGGTCGAGGGAAATGATTTTCCATTTTAGGGTCATCAAAAAATCGACTTAAAATGCCGGCCTTTACACGATCGCGTTCATCATGTATCCAAAGATCATCGGCTGTGTATTTTCCTTCTGTGAGATTAACTACTACAGGTTTAAAGCCATCTAACAAAATTCCTTTTTCATCATTAGCTCCAAATACCAGTGGCTTATTGTTTTCCACAAATAATGCTTCAGCTTTTTTAGTTTCCTTATCGGTATAGATAAAAAATGCACCATCGTTGAATACATTGCAATTCTGATAAATTTCCAAAAAGCTAGCTCCTTTATGATGATAGGATCTACGCAATAGCTCTTGCATGTGCTTCGGATCACGATCCATACTTCTTGCTACAAATGTTGCATCTGCTCCCAAAGCCAGTGCCGAAGGATTAAATGGGTGATCAATACTGCCCATTGGAGTTGACTTGGTTACTTTTCCTGTTTCTGAAGTAGGGCTATATTGCCCTTTGGTTAAACCATAGATTTGATTGTTGAACAGAAGGAGATTGACATCTAAATTTCTTCTGAGCAAATGAATAAAATGATTTCCACCAATTGACATACTATCCCCATCACCACTCACAATCCAAACCGATAACTCAGGTCGACTCGATTTTAGTCCTGTAGCAAAAGTTGTGGCTCTTCCATGAATGCTATGCATTCCATAAGTTTCCATATAGTATGGGAAACGTGAGGAGCATCCAATACCTGAAATAAAAACCAGGTTTTCTCTTGGTATTCCAAACTCAGGAACAATGGTTTGTACTTGTTTGAGGATGGAGTAATCACCACAACCAGGACACCATCTTACTTCCTGATCGGTGCTTAATTCTTTTGAGGTATATTCTTTTTTACTTTCAATAGTTTGGCTCATGATTGTTCGATTAAAACTGTTCTTTAATTTTTTCTAAGACTTCCGAAACGGAGAAGGGCATTCCTTGTACTTTGTTATATGCAATTGCAGGAACCATGTATTTATCTCTGATGATTCGTACCAATTGACCTCTATTCATTTCCGGCATTAAAACTTTCTCAAAACTGTATAAGATCTCCCCTAAATTTTCGGGGAAAGGTTTCAAATATCTTAGGTGGGTATGTGAAACATCCAATCCCTCAGCACGCGCTTTGAGTACGGCACTTTTAGTAATACCATATGATGAGCCCCAAGTGAGTACCAATAGTTTTCCCTTTTCATTTCCGGTATCAACTTTTTGTTTTGGAATATGTTTGGCAATACCTTCAATCTTGGCTTCACGTAAGTTAACCATCTTCTCATGGTTCTCCGGATCGTAACTTACATTACCCGTTTCATCTTGTTTCTCTAATCCTCCAATGCGGTGTTCCAATCCTGGAGTACCAGGTATGGCCCATGGTCGTGCTAACTTTTCATTCCTTTTATAAGGCAGATAAGTATTCTCACCATTATATTCTTTAGCAAAAGAAAACCTAATCGGATTCAAAGAGGAGGCATCCGGAAATTTCCAAGGTTCAGCTCCATTGGCAATGTACCCATCACTTAGAAATATTACGGGAGTCATAAATTCAATCGCCAATCGGCACGCCTCTATAACCGATTCAAAACAATCGGAAGGTGATGAAGCACTTACAATAGGCATTGGGGCTTCGCCATTTCTTCCATAATAGGCTTGCATCAAATCGCTCTGCTCAGTTTTAGTTGGCAATCCAGTGCTAGGGCCACCTCTTTGAACATTGATAACCAAAAGCGGAAGCTCTAGCATAACGGCTAAGCCCATGGCTTCTCCTTTCAATGCAATACCTGGCCCTGATGATGCTGTCACTCCAAAAGACCCACCAAATGAGGCTCCAATGGAAGCACAAATAGCTGCAATTTCATCTTCTGCCTGATACGTTTTCACACCAAAGTTTTTGTGTTTACTGAGTTCATGCAAAATATCCGATGCAGGAGTAATGGGATAGGTTCCGTAATAAATAGAAAGTCCTGAAAGTTCACCGGCTGCAATCAAACCCATTGCAGTAGCTTGATTGCCCATTATGTTTCTATACACTCCGGGTTTCATCGTGGCCGGATTTACCTGAAAACGGGTGGTGAATGTTTCTGTAGTATCACCATAGTAATATCCTGCCTTTAGCACTTTTAAATTAGCGTCTCGTATATCGGGCTTCTTGGTAAATTTTTCTTCAATAAAACGAACAGTGTTTTCTAATGGTCGTTGGTACATCCAATATAAAAAACCAAGGACAAACATATTTTTAGCCCTATCAATTTCTTTAGTACCAAGACCGGATTCATTCAATGCATTACGGGTCATTTTGGTAACATCCATAGTAATCAACTGATACTTACTTAATGATCCGTTTTCAATCGGATTATCTCCATCGGCATATCCGGCTAAGCGTAAATTTTTTGCATCAAATCCACTGACATTCGCAATAATAATTCCCGTTTCGCTGAGCGAACGTAAATTTGCTTTGAGGGCGGCAGCGTTCATAGCAACTAATACATCACAAGCATCGCCTGGTGAATAAATATTTACGCTTCCGAAATGAAGTTGAAAACCTGAAACGCCTGCCAATGTACCTTGGGGTGCTCTTATCTCAGCGGGAAAATCAGGAAAGGTGCTTATATCATTTCCAAACAAAGCTGCTGTTTGAGTAAATTGTGTTCCGGTCAACTGCATGCCATCACCACTATCTCCAGCAAATTTTATAACTACTTTTTCTAACTGTTTGGTTGAATTACTCATACGATTCAAAAACTATTTTTAAGTTTAAATATGTTTATTACAAAAATAAGAAGATTCAATTTTCTATGTTCTATAGAAAAAATATTTTTCATCAATACAAACTAGAACGTAAACAAATTTCTTCTTTTCATTTCTTTCTTTAACAACTGAAGTTCCCTTCCGGTTTGTCCTTTAATGGATGTATTTTCTTCAGCTCTTCGAAACAGATAAGGCAAAACTGATTTAACAGGACCATAAGGAACATACTTTGCAACATTAAATCCTGCATATGCCATATTGACTGAAATGTGATCACTCATGCCTAATAATTGTGAAAACCAAACATGATGATGATCAATGCTTATATTTTTTTCTTGCATCATCTTTGCAAGTATCAAGCTGCTTTCTTCATTATGGGTGCCAGCACAAATAGAAGTATGTTGAATATGATCCAAACAAAATTTTAGCGCCTCATTATAATCTATATCTACAGCATTCTTATCAACATGTATAGGCGAAGGATAGTTTTTATCTTTTGCACGTTCTCTTTCCTTTTCCATATAAGCCCCTCTAACCAACTTATATCCCAGTTTGTAGCCTTTTTCCATTCCATTCTTTACTCCCTGTTTCAAATACTCCAAACGATCGTGCCTATACAATTGAATGGTATTGAAAATTATCACTTCCGACTTGTTGTATTCCATCATCATAAGTTCTGTCAAATCATCAATTGCATTTTGCAACCACGATTCTTCTGCATCTACAAACAACCGAACACTGCATTTTGAAGCTGATTCACAAATGGCGTTAAACCGAAAAACCAATCGATCGTATTCAAATTTCTCGCTTTCAGAAAGTGGTTCTTTTTTACTTACTTTTTCCAATATGGCATTGCGTGCAATTCCTGTTACTTTGAAAACTGCAAATGGAATAGATTTATTCCCTTTTGCTTTTTCAATTGTTTGGATAATTTGATCGGCTGTTTGATCAAAGAGTTTTTCATCGTCTGCGCCTTCAACTGAGTAATCCAATATGCTGCCAATATTTTCAGAAGCCAATCTTGCAATTGTTTTATCACAATCATTAATACTAATACCGCCACAGAAATGTCGGAACACCGTTTTCCGAATCAATCCTTCAATAGGCAATCGAAGACGAAACCCCAGATTTACCAGTATCGGACCCGTCTTTACAATCCAATTATATTTAATCATTGAAAAAAGCCAATATGCTCTTTTAATTGATTTGTCGGATCGGGCACCAAATGCAATAGCGGTATTGGAAAAATCGATGCGAAATGATTCTGCAGCTTTTATTGAGGTCACTATAACGTATATGAAACTTAACGATACAAATGTAAAAAAATAGAGGTTTGAGCCGAATCTTAAAAAACAATATTTAGAAGGCAAACGTTAAGAAAAGACTTATTTTTGTCATCAAATGATAGAGCATCCAGCCAATACCATTTCAACTTTGTTTTCAAATGAGGTTAAAAACAGACCTTTCTTGATTGCAGGCCCATGCGGGGCTGAGAGCAAAGAACAAATCATGTCGAGTGCTTTGTTTCTGAAAAGTCAAGGTGTTTCACTTTTGCGAGCAGGCGTATGGAAAGCCAGAAGCCGCCCTAATTCATTTGAAGGGCATGGAATTGAAGCGTTGGGCTGGTTGAATGAGATGCGAAGCGAAATCAATATGCCATTTGCGGTTGAAGTTGCAAAAGCAGAGCATGTAGATGAAGTATTGAAACAAGAATGTGATGTGATTTGGATTGGAGCTAGAACTTCGGTAAATCCATTCCTAATTCAAGAAATTGCTGATGCACTGAATGGAGTAAAGATTCCTGTTTTGATAAAAAATCCTGTCAACCCGGATTTAGACTTGTGGCAAGGTGCCATTGAACGAATTTATAAAAGTAGAAACAAGCAAGTAGCAGCCATCCATAGAGGTTTTTCAAGCTATGAGAATAAAACGTATCGTAACAAACCGAATTGGGAAATTCCAATAGAACTAAAACGAAGACTACCGGAGATCCCTTTGATTTGCGATCCTAGCCATATCACCGGAAAAAGAAGTATGGTTCCATTTGTATCACAAATTGCAATGGATTTAAATTTCAATGGATTGATGATTGAAGTTCATCCACAACCGGATACTGCACTTTCTGATGCAAAGCAGCAATTATCATTTGATGAATTTGCACAATTTCGAAAGCAGTTAATTATCCGAAAACTTACCACTGAAGATGTTTTTGAATTAAGTAAGCTAGAAGATCTTAGAGATCAGATAGACGAGATCGATCAAGAAGTAATCAATACTTTAGCAAAACGAATGAAAGTAGCTCGTGCTATTGGCTCTTATAAAGTGAAAAATAACATAACCATCTATCAACCTCAACGATGGAAAGAGATTATGGAAACCCGAACCCGATTAGGCATGGAACAACAATTGAGCAAAGAATTTCTAGAAAAATTGTACAGCATTATTCACACCGAGAGTATTGAACAACAAAGTTCCGTTATGTCGAGCAGTCCTAAAAATATTGAAGCCAATACTTCTGAAAATCAAAAAGCATGACTATAGCCGAAAACGCAAAAAGTCAGGAAACTTCTGTGTTGGTTGGCGAAAGCGTTTTACAACATCTTCAATCTTACTTAATTAAAAATAATTCCAGGGTTTTTATTTTAATGGATGAGAACACATTTCGCTTTACTTATCCGATTCTTACTTCTCATGTTCCCTTCTTACAAAGAGCACCTTATGTAATCATAGCTCCCGGTGATCATCATAAAAATCTTCAATCCTGCGAAAAGGTTTGGAAGTATCTGCTAAACATGCAAGCTACAAGAGATGATGTTTTGATCAATTGTGGAGGAGGCGTGGTTTGCGACTTGGGAGGCTTTGCTGCTTCGGTTTATAAAAGAGGTATGTCTTTTATTAATGTTCCTACTACCCTATTGTCTATGGCGGATGCTTCATTTGGCGGCAAAACAAGCATCAACTTTGAACAACACAAAAATCTAATCGGCTCATTCAATGAACCACTGCGCGTATATATCGATCCGGTGTTTTTAAAAAGCCTAAGCACTGTTCATTTACAAAATGGAATGGCTGAAATTATTAAGCATGGAGTAATTGATGGTAATGAACTTTTATCAGAAATTGAACAGATTTCTTCAAATGGAATTCCTAGTATCTCAGTGATTCAAAAGTGTGTTCGATTAAAATTAAAGATCACTCAAAAAGATTTATTCGATCGTGGAGAAAGAAAAAAGTTGAATTATGGACACACCATAGGTCATGCCATTGAAAGTGCCTGCATGAATAGAGAGTCATATGTTCTGCATGGCGAAGCTATAGCATTAGGTATGCTATCGGAAAACATTTTATCTGAAAAGCATCTTGGATTTTCTGAATCACAAAGGGTTTTTAAAATTCTTTCTCAACATTGTCGCTTAATTAATATTAGCGATCTTTCGTTTGATTCATTAATTCCTTATTTATTGAATGATAAGAAAAAAGAAAATGATAAAATTCAATTTTCTTTACCCGTTTCCATTGGCACAATTAAAACAAATGTTCCTATTGCCCTAAATGAAATTCAAATGGCATTTGATCACATGAAACTGATGTTGACTAATATCAAAAAGGATGAGAATAAAATTTGATTCTTCATTCAAACGTTTCTTTGTTGATGTTCCCTATTCAAAAAGCATGAGTGCTCGTGCTTTGATCATTCAAGCATTGAGCAACAATAGTATACCCATTTACAATTTATCTGAATCGAAAGACACCACTGAATTACAACAAGCCCTCGCCCATTCCGATGGAGTGTTTATTCATACCGGAGACGGGGGAACAAGTTTTCGTTTTTTTCTTGCTTATGCCGCGCTTAGAATTTCCAATTGCATAATTCATACAGGTAAGCAAATGAGTTTGCGTCCTATTGGTCCATTGGTTGAAGCACTCAATGAGTTGGGAGCTGATGTTGAATGTATGATCCATGAAGGTTTTCCACCTGTTCAAATTTGTGGTACAACTTTATCGGGAAACTCATTAAGTATAAAAGCTGATTTAAGCAGTCAGTTTATCACTTCTCTGATGTTGATTGCTCCCTATTTAAAAGATGGCCTTAGCATACACTTAAAAGATACATTAGTCTCTAAGCCTTATGTTGAAATGACCGCTTCAATGATGCGCACATTGGGTATAGATATAATTATAGATGGACAATGCATCAAAATTTCGAAAGGCCATTATGTTGGTGATTCCATTCAAATAGAATCCGATTGGAGTAGTGCAGCTTTTTGGTTGGCTTACTGTGCATTATTACCTCGTCATGAACTCAGCATACATGGGCATTTCAAAAACAGCATACAAGGAGATAAATTTATTGCCGCTCTTCTACAGGACGCAGGATTAACGGTTAATTTAAGTGAGAATAATTTGATAGTAGAAAGAGATGATTCAAGCATTGAGCTTAAAGACGAATATGATTTGATGGATACCCCTGATTTAGCTCCTGTCTTAATTTGTCTTGCGGCCGCTCTCAAACAAAAGGTTTTGTTTAAAGGTCTGAACACATTAGAACACAAAGAATCAAATAGAATAGTAGCCTTACAAACGGAGTTAAATAAATGTGGGGTGTTGTGTGAAAATGCAGATCAATATAGTCTAAAAGTTGATGGAAGTGGATTGCACAAGCCCATTAGAGCCTTTAGCTCACATGGAGATCATAGAATTATTATGGCATTAATGCTGTTCAGTTCGGTGTTTGAAGAAATAGAAATTGATGAGTACAACTCCGTAACAAAATCATATCCCGATTTTATTCAACAACTCAAAAAGAATGGATTTCAGATTTTTAAATAGATTAAAAATCTATTCTCAGAACGGCCTTGATATCAGACTTTATATTCCCATCAATAGCTTCATTTCCACTACCAATTAAATCTCGATTAAAATAATTAAATACAGAATACCTGCCCCAAATGCTCATCCCTTTGCGTATTCTGTACTTCACCAAAGCATAGTATCGGGCTCCTTTGTGATAATACGCGGGAATTGAATAGGCCCCCGGAACATCATTTTCATAAGCATACACTCTTGAATCGTATGATGGAGAATCGAAAAGGGCATATCGCAGGGTTAGCGAAAAGGGTGAGCCAAGTTTTTCATACGAAAAGTCTTGATAAAAGACATATCCATTTTCATCTTTACTTTCCTTTTGATAGCGTATTCTTTCCATGCGTGTTTTTAAAGAAAAGTTAGGATGAACCTGATAGCTTGCATGCAACCTAAGTTGACTACTTTTTTCTGAGACCAGATAATCAATCGACTCGTCTTCATCATCACTGCTGTTCGCTTTTTTGTCTTGTTCTTTTATTCTGGCATACAATAAAACTTTACGTGAAGGTTTGTAATCAATTTGGAACAAATACTCGTAACCGATGGAGGGTGCATTTACCTGATAGCGCAACCATGGAAACTGAAACATATCGAAATAGGCACTCAACTGCCATTGCGATGAAGGTTTAATGGTAATGCCATTTAATATTCCGGACTCTCCTCCATTACTGCTCTCACGAATACTATTTACTAGAAAGGAGTTATATGCCATATCAATGTTTCTGTATAACAATACCCAATTGATATATTGACCAAGGCTGATTAAAGCACCTCCCGTATAAGCGATAGAACCCTTTTTATTTTGAGCCAATTCGCCAAAGAGATTTATATTTTTAAATACATAATTATAATCTACTGAATAGTTCAATAGCTCATCCCCTCTGAAATAATCTATATTATATAACTGACTTCCGGGATTGAGCTTGCCATCAAATACATGTTGAGCAATGGTAAATCCTGCTGTGAATCGTTTGTTTCGAAATGCAAGGTGCGAAGCAAGCATTTGCTCCTGTATGGCATCCTTATCTTCTATTTCTGATTTCGTTCTGTGATATCCATCTTCACCCAATGATGAAACAAATAATTCATCCGTGGCTTCACTGGTATCGGATGCTATTACATTAGCATCCCAATTTTTATTGGAATACAAAACATCTAATGACCATTTACCTTTTTGAATGGATGCCGCTGCCCCTCTTCTGAACAAAGCTTCATTGACACTTGTATAAGGAGCTATGCCCATTGGATTTCTCTTTATAGAACTCAGATCCGATCCTTTACCAAATGCTAAAGCCGACCATAAAACTAATCCTTGCCCATAGCTTGCCTGATAATCACCCAATGCAATGGATTTTACAAAAGATATATCTCTTACAAATACATGTGCTGAATAAAAATCAAATCCCTGACTTTGAGTCCCGGCAAAAAATTCTTCACCCGGATCTTTTTCAGCCGTTATCCCATAACTCAATTTCCGACCTAATGTAAACCGGTATCGCGCATATAATTTCGAAGCATCGCCCAAATATCCCTTCTCCCCTGTTTCGTCTTCTCGATGCAAAATATAACCTTGTTTATCTTCCAATACTTGTTCGTATCGAAGGGTAAATTGGTGCTTGCCTCTTCGCCAAATATCAGACCAATGTTCGATAAAGAAATCGCTCTCATTTACACTTACATAAGGCAACAAAGCTTCGATGGTTTGTAAATCAAATCCTTCAATGCTTTGCAATTCTTCTAGTGCCAACAGTTTCCCATGCTTAGATCGGTGTAAAATCAAATTTCCAATTTGAATATCTGACAATAAGTATAAAGGAGTTAGATCTTCTGCTTCCGCTTTATTGATGTTTAACTTATTGGCTAATGTTAATTGTCTGTATCGAATCAGCTCACTCAAGTCTGCATCTTCTCCCAGTTGTTCCGCAACATTTTCAAGATTCTCTTCTGTTTTTGCATCCGATTTAATCTGATCGGTATCTTCTTGCGCCACAGCAAAAAAGGAAAGGCAACAAAATGCCGCAAAGAGAAAAATGCGAACCCTATTTCTTAGCCGATCGACCATAGCTGATACCAATTTGAGGACTGAATCCTAAGATCTGATCATAAGCAGCAGCGACATCTATACTGATATTGCTAAGCAGAATGGATGCACCAAAAGTGAATAGTGTGGACTGGGTTGAGATGCCACTACGAATAATTAATGGCTCCGTGATATGATACTCGATGCCTGCACTAACACTTGCCGGATAGTCTGAATCTTTGCTGCCTTCAAGTAGTACGTTCACTTTATCGCTAGCAAAATATCTTAATCCACCACTTATAATAACAGGCGCTTTCTCTTCATTAAAATCTGCCACTTTGCTTGCCAAAGGATTGTAAGCATGCATTCCCAATAACAACTTATCCGTAAGCTTTGCTTGTAATCCTGCTTCAACAGTAAATGCACTTCTCTTTCCGTAGTTCTCACTTATATTTAAAAGCAAGTAATCAAACTGCAGCGAAGCCGAAACCTTGTCTCCAAAATTTCGTGCATAGGCCAACCCTGCTTTTTGCTCATTGTAGAACTCATAACCAAAGCGTGTAAAACTCAGTGCCATTACAGATTTATCTTGGAAAGGCATAGCCAAAGCAAGACCTTGTTGAGAAATGGAGTTAATAAAATATCTTGATTGATGTGTTAAGGCAAATTCAAATCCATTTATCTGCTGACTCAGTCCGGCTTGATTATGAAACGAAGACCATATGCCTTGATGAGTTGCTCCACTAAGGCCCATAGACGTTGAATGAGGAGAAGTTAATGGTTCATCACCACCAGCAAACACATTGTTGCCTATCAAACACAATATTAATGGAAAAACCCATTTCATTTTTTTTGTATTTCTTTATCTGACTTTAAAACTTTTGTTTTTAAATTTCTTTTAAAACGAGATACTTTTTCCGACAACCTTGCATCAGAAACCGACAGGATCTGAGCAGCCAATATACCGGCATTTTGAGCCGCATTTATGGCCACCGTAGCAACCGGAACTCCATTGGGCATCTGAACAATGCTCAACAATGAATCCCAACCATCAATAGAGTTTGATGATTTGACTGGCACTCCTATAACGGGCAAAGGAGTAACCGAAGCAACCATGCCCGGAAGATGTGCTGCTCCTCCGGCTCCGGCAATTATTACTTTAATCCCTCTGCTCTTTGCTCTGCGCGCATAAGAAAACATACGGTCTGGAGTTCGATGTGCGGAAACAATAGAAATTTCGTGCTCAATTTTAAAATCATTTAAAATATCCGAAGCGGCTTGCATTACACTCAGGTCGCTCTTTGATCCCATGATGATACCTACCAAAACTTGTTTATTCTTTGCCATTAATTATGCTTTAATCTTAAGTACTTCTTTTATTTCATTCGCAATTTTTCTCAATGCTTTCAAATCACTTCCAGTTACAGTTATGTGACCCATTTTTCTAAAAGGTCTTGTCACTTTTTTGCCATATAAATGTACGTATACTGAGCGCATCGACAAAACGCTTTCAATGCCTTCATATACAGCTTCTCCTTCATAGCCTTTCTCCCCTAATAGATTAATCATTACTGAAGGATGTATGGAGCCTGCATCTCCTAAGGGCATATCAAAAATAGCTCTTAATAGTTGTTCAAACTGTGAAGTAATGTTTGCTTCAATTGTATGATGTCCGCTGTTATGTGGACGAGGAGCAATTTCATTTACCGATACCTCACCCGATTGGTCGATGAACATCTCAACGGCCAATATTCCGGTTAAATCTAAAAGCTCAGCTAATTTAACAGCTATAGCACCTGCATTTGTTTTTTGTTCTTCACTGATGTCAGAAGGCGAGAATAAATATTCAACTAAATTAGCTTCAGGGTTGAATTCCATTTCAACAGCAGGATATACCATCGATTGACCAGAAGCATTTCGTGCAACAATCACGGATATTTCTTTCTTAATATCCACCATTTTTTCAAGCAGAGCAGGCTGATCAAATGCTGCTGAAACATCCGCCTTATTCTTTAGAACCATTACTCCCTTTCCATCATAACCCATCGTTCTTTGCTTGAGAACAACAGGAAAATCTTCAACTGAACTCAACTCGCTTTTGTTGTTGATTAATCTAAATGAAGGACTTGGAATATTATGCTTCTGATAAAACTCTTTTTGAAGTCCTTTGTCCTGAACTAATCTTATTATGGATGGATGAGGATGAATAATCAACCCTTCACTCGACAAATGATCCAAAGCATCAACATTAACTTGTTCAATCTCTATGGTGAGTACATCTACTTGCTTACCAAAAGCGTAAACATCATCGTAATTTCGAAAATCGCCTATAATAAAATTATTACATAAAAATCGTGCTGGAGCATTTTCATCCGGATCAAGTACCCAAGAAGTTATATTATAATCTGCTGCCTTTTGCAACAACATTTTACCCAATTGCCCGCCTCCTAAAATGCCGAGCGTAGAATGTTGCATATTTAATTTCTTCATATATCTGGAGTATGCAATGATACTTCAAAAAACTCAAATCTTAAAAAAAGTAATCTGTCTAACAGAGGCTTCAAAACCAAAAAAATTGAATAATTTAGAGCACTTGAAACGATTATGACAGAGGTAACCATAAAGGACAAAACTTTTGAAAAGTTTATTGGCTCAGAGCGTATTCAAAAAAGAATCGAAGAATTGGCCATTCAAATCAATGAAGATTATCAAGGAAAAAAAATTATTTTCCTGGTGGTTCTTAATGGTGCATTTTTATTTGCTGCCGATTTATTTAGAAATTTAAAAAACGATTGTTCGATCTCGTTTATAAAATTATCTAGCTATAGTGGTACCAGTTCGAGTGGAGCCGTAAAACAAATTATGAGTTTCACAGAAAATGTTGAAGATCGTCACGTGGTCATCATTGAAGATATAGTTGACACAGGTCATACTGCGCAGTATTTACTTAAAGAAATAAAAAAACAAAATCCTTCCAGTGTAAAGTTGGCATCTCTCTTATTTAAACCCGAGGCTATTGAGTATGATTATTCACCCGATTATACAGGTTTCGATATTCCAAATGCCTTTGTTATTGGCTATGGATTAGATTATGATGGTGCGGGGCGAAATCTGAAGGATATTTATCAATTAAAAACTTAAACCTATGATAAACTTAATCATATTTGGTCCTCCCGGAGCAGGAAAAGGAACGCAAAGCAATCGAATTGTTGAGAAATACAAGTTGATTCATCTTTCTACCGGTGATTTGTTGCGCAGCGAAATTGCCGATGCTACTCCATTAGGCATGGAAGCAAAGACACTAATGGATCAGGGTTTATTGGTACCCGATCAGGTAGTGATTGGAATGATCCGATCGAAAATAGAACAGAACCCTGATGCCAACGGATTTATTTTTGATGGATTTCCACGTACCGAAAAACAGGCAGAAGCATTAGATGAGTTGTTAGAAGAAAATAATACATCCATTAATATAATGCTGGCCCTTTTTGTTGAAAAAGAGGAGTTGATTAAAAGAATCATTAATAGAGGTAAAGATTCAGGACGAAGTGACGATACCGATCGCTCTATAATTGACAATAGGATTGATGAATACAACAGTAAAACAAAGCCTCTGATTAAATATTACGAAAGGCAAAACAAATACAGAAGAATTGAAGGTAGCAATAGTATAGATGAAATCTTCGAAAAGATTTGTGTCGAAATAGAAAAACCTTAATACACTTTTTAGAAACTTTTAATTTTTAAATGGCCGATTCTAATTTTATTGATTATGTCAAAATTTGTTGTCGCTCCGGAGCAGGCGGTTCGGGTTCGGTTCATTTTCATAGAGACAAAACAACCGCCAAAGGAGGTCCCGATGGCGGTGATGGTGGAAAAGGAGGAAGTATAATTGTAAAAGGGAATCAACAATTGTGGACCTTATTACACTTGAAATATCGCAAGCATGTAATTGCACAATCAGGCGAATCGGGAAGCAGCGCAAATAAAACAGGAGCGGATGGAAAGGATGAAATACTCGAAGTACCTTTAGGAACAGTTGCCCGAGACTTTGAAAGCAATCGAATATTGTTTGAAATTGAAGAAGACGGACAAAGTGTAACACTACTTCCCGGAGGCAGAGGCGGTAAAGGGAATAGTTTTTTTAAAAGTGCCACCATGCAAACACCACGCTTTGCTCAACCGGGTGATGAAGGAAAGGAAGAGTGGAAAGTGCTTGAACTAAAATTAATGGCAGATGTAGGCTTGGTTGGATTCCCCAATGCCGGTAAATCCACTCTACTCTCTGTGGTTTCCGCAGCCAAACCAGAAATAGCGGATTACCCATTCACAACCATAGTGCCTAATCTTGGTATGGTACGCTATCGTGATGATCGCTCTTTTGTCATGGCCGATATACCCGGAATTATAGAAGATGCACATAAAGGAAAAGGATTAGGTCTTCGATTTTTAAGACATATCGAAAGAAATTCTGTTTTGCTTTTTTTAATTCCTGCTGATGTAAATGAGATAAATCAACAATATCAGATACTCTTAAATGAACTAAAGCTTCACAATCCGGAATTGATGGATAAAAAAAGAATTATTGCAATCAGTAAGTGCGATATGTTGGACGAAGAACTAATGCAAGAGATGAAAGAATTAATGCCAACCGATCATCACAAAGATGGAACTCCTGTGCCTTGTATCTATATTTCTTCTGTTTCCGGACTAGGTATTGAGCGTTTGAAGGATATCATTTGGAATACAATCAACAGTTGATGTTGGATTGGATAGAACATATGGATCAAGTTGCGCTACTTTGGATTAATGCCAAACATACCGAATGGCTTGATACCTTTATGATATTCGTGACCAATAAATTCACCTGGATACCTTTTTATGTACTTCTACTTTTCTTAATGTGGAAACAGTATCGATCAAAAATATATTGGCTTATAGCCTGTGTCTTCGCGTTAATATTATTTGCCGATCAAGGATCGAATCTCATGAAAGACTCTTTCAAACGGTATCGCCCATGTCACAATATTGATCTACAAAGTAAAGTGCATTTAGTAAACAATAAATGTGGTGGAAAATTTGGTTTTGTAAGTGCTCATGCAGCCAATAGTATGGCCTTAGCACTTTTTGTTGTTTTGATGTTGAGAAAAAAATATGCCGTTTTAGTACCTATTATGATTTCTTATACGCTATTGATATCGTATAGCAGAATTTATCTGGCACAGCATTACCCGCTTGATATATTAGGTGGATGGATGCTGGGCATTTTGGTTGCTCTGTTGGTTTACAGATTATTTAGCCGCTATTCACTCTTCTCAAACCAAAGTATATGATTAAAATCATTCTCATTTTTTGCGGTGGCGGATTAGGAAGTTTGTGCCGATATGGATTTCAAAAATACATTACTCTTGAATCCTTCCCCTTAGGTATTTTGACGGCCAATGTTTGTAGCTCTTTCATTCTTGGAATGTTGCTTCAACTACAATTTATAAAACCATCAACTGAGCAAAGCTTATTTCCTCTTCTAGCTATAGGATTTTGTGGGGGCTTCAGCACATTCAGCACTTTTTCTGCTGACACTTTTATGCTGCTGCAACAAAGTAATTTTATTTTAGCTTTAAGCAATGTTCTATTGAATGTAGTGGCTTGTATTGGAGCGGTATATGCCGGTATTCATATTATAAAATTATTAACCATTTCATGAGAAAATTTCTTTCCGTTGTATTGGCATTAAGCCTAAGCTCAATCAGCTGCAAGAGCCAACAAAAAGTTCAACTTACTCAAAACAGTAAACCCAAACTAGTAGTTGGGATTGTAGTAGATCAATTACGTGCAGATTATCTGTACCGCTTTAATTCGAGATTTACCCATCATGGATTTAAGCGAATGATCAATGATGGCTTTGTTTGTTACAATACGTTCTATACGCACATGCCAACTCATACCGGACCTGGACATGCCAGTATATTTACCGGAGCATCACCTTCTCTACACGGTATAATCGCTAATGATTGGATTGATCCTTTTAGTGGAGATACCATAAATTGTGTAGAAGATTTAACTGTACAACCCCTTGGTTCAAGTAATGAAATAAACAGAAGATCTCCTGTTCTTCTTAAAGGAACCGGCATAGCCGATGAACTTAAATACGCACAACAGTTTAAGTCTAAAAGCATTGGAATTTCACTAAAAGATAGAGGTGCAATTTTACCAGCGTCACATAGTGCCAATGCAGCGTATTGGTTCGACAGTAAAATTGGACAGTTTGTAAGCAGCACCTATTATATGAATGAGCTACCAAAGTGGGTTGTTGATTTCAACCAATTAAACTTGCCCAAAAAATATCTTTCAGAGGATTGGACTACTCTATTACCTATGGAAAGCTACTACGATTGTTCCAGTGATGATAATCCCTATGAAGGAACATTCTCTTTTGAAACCCGTCCTGTATTTCCACATGCTTTCTCAAAAATGAATCCAATCAATTATAATGTTATCAATTACTCTCCTGCAGGAAATACCTTAACATCCGATTTTGCAATTCGATGTATGGTAGAAGAAAAAATGGGGCTTCAAAGTACTACAGATTTTATCTCCATCAGCTATTCGGCCACTGATTATATTGGGCACATGCATGGTACTGATGCTATTGAACTAGCCGACTGTATGTTGCGTCTCGACCTAGAGTTACAGCGTTTATTTACTTTTCTGGATGCAACCTATGGTAAAGAGAATTATGTATGTTTTTTAACCTCTGATCACGGAGCCAAATCAAATCCTGCGTATCTGAAAGACAATAAAATTCCGGGAAGTATATTCGATCAAAAAGGATTGATCGGTTCTGTAAAACAGTTTTTAAAAGAAACGTATGGAAGAGATTCATTATGCTTAGGGATCATTAAACACATGATTTATCTGGATCATCAAAAAATGGAATCTTTTCAGATTGACCCCGATGAAGCCAGTGAGAAATTGGCGAATTTTTTAGAAAAAAATATGCAAATCGCACAAGTTTTAACACGCAAGCAATTGGAAGGCCCGCTTTTACATTTTCCTGCAAATCTATTACAGCAATCTTATCATAGTAAAAGAAGTGCGGATGTTCTTATTATTTATAATCAGGAACTTTTGCAATATCAAACTACCGGCACACAACATATTTCTCCTTATACTTTTGATACCCATGTTCCTCTTCTTTGGATGGGTTGGAAAATTAAACACGGAAGAACCTATCAAAAGGTAAACATCAATGATATTGCCCCAACCTTATCAACTCTTTTACAAATCAGTTGGCCAAGTGGTACGAACGGAAAAGTGATTGAAGGAATTTTTGAATAATTGAAATCACTCCTTGGTAAAGATAAGGGTATCTAAAATCTCTTCATCTCTTGAAATTAGAGATAAGAAATACATTCCTTTATCAATATTTTTTAGGCGAATTGTATTCTGATTATCAAAAGTGAAGTCTAGTTTCCCCTTTTTGATCAATTGTCCCAAAGAATTTCTTATGGTATATCTATTAATATCAGTGAATTTTACTTGCTCCACTAATACATTAATTTCACTCCCTGCAGGATTCGGGAATAAGCTGAAATATGAAGATTTAGGCTGAGTAACGTTAAGTAAACATGGAGAATAACTTAGTAGATCTATCTTAGTGATAAGAGAGGGGAATGGGACTCCAAGGGTACAGATATACGAAAGAAAAATTTTATCTGAAGAGGAAGAAATCCCCCATGTACCGATATTATTATTTATACCTCCATAATACCCACATGAATCAGGTATTGAAGGATTTGAAATATCAACAACATATAGGTCACTTTTCCCTGTAGAAATAAAAAGCACATTACAATTTGTATCGATCGCCAACTCATTGGTATGTCCATCACTTGTGTTCCATTGCGCAACGGGATTACTTCCGGGACAATTCCAAGGGTTCCACCACGACACTAAACTAATATTTGTGCTATCGCTGATGTCAAGTATTTCCAATCCACAGTAATCAATTGTTACGTATGCTAAATGATCTCGAACCACAACATTATTGTATGCCCGTGGAATAAAAATTCCATTCAAATTTAAATTTGAATACTGACCAAGTTCAGTAGGATTCATTTTATCCGATATATCGACAATTCTGATCCCACCTCTATCGTAACACACATAGGCAAGCTGATCTCTAATGAACAAACCTCTTACATTGTATTTTGTTGAATCAATAAATGTTGGTTGAGGAAAACCAATGTCCAACATCAAACGTGATGTAAAAACAATGTCATTTTTATTTGAGATATCGAGTATAACAAATCCATTTCTCATTGCTCCAACATAGGCATAGTCATTATCGGCCAACACAATTCCACAACCACTGAGCTGCATTGTGCTGTCAATCCAAACATCATTTATTGAAGGAGATAATGGATTAGAAATATCAACAATTGCAATTCCAGAAAGTTGTTTTGCTGTTCCAAAATGATTTCCAAGTGCAAGATATAGCCATGTACTGTCTTGTGAAACATTCATTACATGTAAACCACTCAATGATGATATCAATACTGAGCTACAGTAAGTGGGTGTTGAAATATTAGAAATATCATAAATAATTAATCCTCCTTCTTTTGCTGCTGCATACAAATATGGTCTCCCTAAACGGTCCGGTTGCATAGTTAACAACATTTGAGAACAGGTTCCGTTGATGGTTGATTCAAATTGAAGGTTTAAAGTGCTGCAAAGTTGAGCATTTAATACGGTAGCATTAAACACCAAGATAGATACAAAAGCAAGAATTGATTTTCTTTTGTACATGAAAGAAGAATTATATTTACACTTCTTAATATACCCTATACCCCTTACATTTTAAGGATTCTTTCAATATAAAATTTCTCGTCATCTGAAATGAGTTTTAAAAAGTAAACTCCTTCTTTTATTTCACGCAAGTCAATCCTAGATTCCGTTTCATATGAGTTGATATATTTTTCAATCAACACTCTACCGGAAACATCAATCACTTGGATTCGCTTAGGTGAATCTGTGCTCACAAGGGCTAAGTTTATAAAGTCCGTGCATGGATTAGGATATGCATTTATACCCTCTAAATCCTTAGCACCAACACTAAATCGGTTCGCAATAGGCGGAGTGTTAAATATTCTTTCTTCTGTAAAATTAGAGTATTCAATACCACATCTAGTTCTCATTTTCCAACGATATGCAGTTCCGGGGATCAAAGGCATTATTTGAACATTATTTTGATTCCCAGGAATGGTAAGTTTAGTCCATGGACCTCCACTTAATGGTTTATACTGTACCTTATATTGAGTTGGAGGAGTTGGGGGTGGATTCCATCCTAACACAGCAAAATTGGGTGCAACAACCACTTCAAATGTAGCAGGAGGAGCAACACATGAGTTATTTAATATAAATACTTCAGCATCACTCCAAGACGAATTAAGACCACTATTTGAAACAGTTCGAACTTGAGCAGTGTAATCCTGACCAGGTATCATGTTTGAAAGATTGTAACTATTCGAATTACTGTTTAAAAGAAAATATGGAGAAGTACTTCCAACCGGTCTATATCGGATACGATAATAATCAGCATGTGGCATAGCATCCCAGGTAAAAAATGTTGTTGAGGATGAAGTTACCGTTGCGCTAAAATTAGTTGGTTTAATGGATACTCCATCAATAACCAAAGGTGCGTAACCGCATCCATAAGTTGGGTGGCAATCACAACTAGCAGGCACTGCCGGTATATGTTCAGTTGGAGGTGTATATTTTATTGAATCTACTGTAACTTTACCCGGTCCTAATAAACTATCCAATAAGTGTTGTGCAGCGGTTTTTTGATTAGGCACCACAGGAGGCACTCTGTTAGGAGGAGGATTATCTGATATATAATTATAATTAGCCTCTATTTTCAGCAACGCGTCAGCTTGATTTCTAACTCCTTTATTTTTTGCTGTAAAACAAATTATAGATCCTGATTCACTTTCATTTTTGTAACCTTTTCCGGTATTCCCTCCTCCACTTAAAGCAGTACCCATTTTTTCTAATAATCGATCCAAAACTGAAGTAGTATCTCCTGAATAGATACTATCAGAATAACAGGCTGCAAACTCAACAAAAATATTCTGAATACTATCGAATTTTTCCGGTACAGGCATTTGCAAAGAATCATCTCCAAACTCCCAATACGTTTGACCACCCCAACAAAAACCGGTATAGCCGCCAACAGTATCTCGTTTACCATGACATACAATTATAAGTGTATCTCCATTGTTCACCATGTTCATGCAATCGGTTAAATTACCTCCAACTACTATCACATCTCCGGGTCTCTTATTGTTGTTTTCCCAGCCTTCGCGATTGTTACAATAGCCTGAATTATCACCATCAATGCAGACTACTCTTCTGGCATAAGAACTACAAACTACTGTTAATAAAAGGACTAAAAGAAGATACTTAATCAGTTTCATATTGCAAGGTTTTTAAGGGTTAATAATATTCAATTAGGGATTATAATAAATTAATATCATTAATTAAATTTATAGGTTTCCTTTCAAAATTCAAAACAACCTTTAAAACAATCAAATTAAGCTAATCTAGCACATTAAAAAGATATCTTATACTACTCTAAGTTCTGAATTATCGAAGATGTTTTGTTTTACCGCATTTTAAATGCAAAAACAAAAAACCCACCATGTATCCATGGTGGGTTCTTAATTAAAATAGCTAATATGTTATTTCTTTACGTCAAAATCTACTCTACGATTCATTGGGTTGAGTGACTTTGCTAGTGGATCTTTCTCACCACGACTAACTACGCTCAATCGTGTTCCATCGATACCATATTGTTTGATCAAATGATCTTTTACCGATTCCGCTCTGCGCATTCCTAATTTATCATTAGAAGTTTCACTACCGGTAATATCGGTATTGCCTACCACTTCAAAATTCACCTCCGGATTAGCTTTCATAATTCTGGCAACAATCGTAAATCGATCATGCATGTTCGATTTAACAGCGCTTGAATTCAAATCAAAAAATATGGATGGAATAAATGTATTTGCCAATGCTTCATTCTTGGGCATGGTTATACCTTGAAAGTTAACCATATTACCTTTTACAGTATTCGGTTCCAGATCGCGGCTGTCTGGGACACCATCTGCATCACTATCCGTTTCCATTCCATTAGCATCTACTACGGCACCTTTTACAGAGAAGGGATCGCCATCTTTTGAATCCGGAACACCATCACCATCACTGTCAATCGCTGTACCATCACCATATACTTTCATTCCTTCAGCAGTACTGTTGTCCTTATCGAACATATCGGCAACTCCATCTTTATCTTTATCACTTGATAGCAAATCAATTTTTTCCTTAACATCTGCTATATCATTATAGACTACTTCTAATGGATTCACCCACTCCAATTGCTTATCTTTTTTACCAAAGATATAGTTCAAACCAAGCAACACAGATGAATATCCATCATTTTCTGTTACTGGTTTGTTGGTAGCATCTACTTTATCCGTAAATCCACGATTGTAACCTAATTCAAGAAACAAGTCAATCTTTGATCCCACCTGATATTTAAACCCTATTCCACCATTTAATACGAAAGCAGTTCCATCAGCTTTTCTCAAAACCGAAGGAAATGAATCAATATTGCTAGTTGGTTTAACTTCAGTGTCGTAGGTTAAAAATCCTGCACCAGCAAAAAGATTCATGTGAAACTTTTTATTTCTATTGAGGTGAGATATATTACCAAAGGTGTAAACGAAATCTAGACTTCCGATGATTGAATTGGTTTCAAAATCCTGAGTAGTTAAAATTGAATTAGTACCTCCTGAACCAGTTCCACCTACCACACCGCCAATATTTGTTCCTCCAGCGAATGTATATTCTTCGGAAGCACCGGTAAAGCTAGTATAACCTCCTTTAAGACGTAAGCCAACGGAATGACTCATTTGATAGCCTAATTGAAGGCCAAAAAGAGGATTCAAATCAAAATTAGGAAATTTGTCTTTGTCTTTAGGATCTTTATAAAATTCACCTTGAAAAAAGTTTATTCCCCCAAATAAGCCAATGCTAAATCGATCGTAATCTTTCCCTTTTGGCATACCATAACGGCTACCTGAGGTTTGTGCTACTGATGAAAAGCTTACTAGAAATGCCAATAAAAAGGCTAAAACGTATTTAATCTTCATATAGAAAAAGTTTAGTTGTCAATAAAAAGTATGCAAGTATAAATAAAGCCTGTCAATCAGAGGTTGAAGATAACTATTTTTTTTTACCCAAAAAGTCATTCATTTTGTGAATAATGAAATTATAATCATCGTCATTGTTAATAAAATCAAGCGTGTCCGTATTTATGAAAAGAGAATGAATATCAGATTGATCATTAATGTTTTTCTTATACGAGTCATTTATACTCAATAAGTAGTTGCTTTCAATATTGTTCTCCATTGCTCTTGCTCGAAGTTTTATTTGCGATTGCAACTTCTCAATTCCACAATTTAAAAACACTACCAATTCAGGCTTGGGTAATAAAGAATCCATTTGCAAGTATAACTGATGATACATTCCTAATTCTTCGTTTTGAAGATTAACAGAAGCAAAAACTATATTCTTTAAAAAATGGTAGTCCGCAACATACTTTTTGTTTTGAATATCTATATCCTTAAGTTGCATATATCGGTCTGCTATGAAAGAAAGTTCTAAAGGAAAAGCGAATCGTTCGGGATTGGAATAAAATTCGCTAAGAAATGTTTTGCTGGCAAAATCTTCGAGCAATAACTCTTTATCAAAGTCCAAACTCAGCTTGGTACTTAATGAAGATTTTCCGGCACCAATATTACCTTCAATAGCAATAAAATTGCTGGCTGACAAAAAAGGGTATTTATCTTTTATGTTCATTGATCTTCTTTACATTCAATGGATCTTTACAATCATGCAATAGTTGACGGATTGTTTTCTTTTCAACAGGATGCATATACTGAAGAGCGATTTCCGCTAAAGGCAACAATACAAATTTTCTTTCCTGAAGATAAGGATGTGGTATAAGCAACTGTTCATCAGTAAACGTTTCGTTCTCATAAAAGAGAATATCAATATCTATTTCTCTATCGCCCCACTTTTTATAGCTTTTGCGCCCAGCCAACATCTCTATTTGTTTACAATGCAATAAGAGTTCTTTAGGTGTGAATCCTGTTTTTAAATGTATCGCAATATTCACGAAATAGTTTTGAGCATTTCCTCCCCATGCTTCACTCTCATAAAAAGAAGAGCACTTTTGGATCACACAGTATTCATTTTCTAAATACGACAATGCACTTTCAATAGAAGACATTCGATCTCCTAAATTGCTCCCCAATAATAAGTAGGCATTTTTCATTCAAATCAGCTTAACGAAAAGCAAAAATACTATCTATTTATTTTACTATTCTTTACTTTGCATGTAATCGCTAAATAAAATTAATCATGAAACAGTTTTTTAAATTTTTCTTTGCTTCAGTCTTAGGAGTCATTGTAGGGAGCATAGTGTTATTTTTCTTAATTCTATTTATTGCCGGAACCTTATTAAGTGGAATGGAAAATAAAAAGGTTTTTAAAGCAGAAGCGAACTCAGTGCTGGAGCTTAATTTTAATTACCCTATCACCGAAAGAACATCTAAAGATGTGCTTGGCAGTATTGACTTTTCTGATTTCTCTGCCAATATGAATCCCGGATTAAATGATTTATTAAAATGCATTCGTTATGCTGCAGACGATGAGCATATAAAAGGCATATACCTTCACAGCAGTAATGTTGTTGCCGGAATGTCTATGACCGAAGAGATTAGAAATGCTTTGCTAAAATTCAAAAAGTCGGGAAAGTTTATCATCGCTTATGCCGATGAATACAGTCAATCTGGGTATTATTTGTCATCTGTGGCCGATAAAGTTTATCTAAATCCTGCCGGTATAATAGATTTTAGAGGATTGGGGGCCAACCTTATGTTTATAAAAGGAACTTTAGAGAAAGCGGGAATTGAACCTCAGTTGATTCGACATGGAAAGTATAAGAGTGCCGGTGAGCCCTTTGTTTTAGAAAAAATGAGTCCTGAAAATTATACTCAGGTTAAAACATTGGTAGACACTTTATGGAATACCATGGTTGATCGAATTTCTATGAGCAGGAATTTACCAGCTGACACGTTAAAAGAAATAGCTGCAAACATGAAGGTGCGCATAGCCGAACAAGCATTGGAATATAAATTGGTGGATCAATTGATGTATGAGGATGAAGTTCACAATGAGCTAAAAAAATTATGTGCAATTGAAGAAAATAAAAAACTTGCCTTAGTGAGTCAGAAAAAATACATGCACGCGGAAGATCCTATTCAAAAAACTTTTTCAAGAGATAAAATCGCAGTGATTTATGCAGTGGGTGCCATTTCATCGGGCAAAGGAAATGAAGAAAGCATTGGATCTGAATCTTTGGCTAAAGCCATTCGAAAAGCACGAGAAGATGAGAAAGTGAAAGCCATCGTAATGCGCGTAAACTCTCCAGGTGGGTCAGCGCTAGCTTCCGATGTAATATTACGCGAAGTAATGTTGGCAAAAAAAGCCAAACCATTTTATGTGAGTATGAGTGATGTAGCTGCTTCTGGGGGATATTATATCAGCTGTTTAGCGGATACTATTTTGGTACAACCCAATACCATTACGGGTTCAATTGGAGTGTTTGGTATATTATTTAATGCAAAAAAATTACTAAACGAAAAGCTAGGTATAACTACCGACAAATACCTAACAGGACCTTTTGCTGATTTAGGAAGCATGGACCGTCCTGTAAATGAATCCGAACGAAAAGCAATTGAGTTTATGATCAACGATATTTACAAGGATTTTATCGGTCATGTATCAAAAGGTAGAAGTATTGATAAAGCAATGGTGGATAGTTTAGGTCAAGGAAGAGTTTGGACTGGAAAAGATGCTATATCTGTAGGATTGGCTGATATGGCAGGTGGTTTAGAAGATGCAATTCAGTTGGCTCAAAATAGAACAGGGCTAGATCAAATCCGAATTGTAGAATACCCTGAACAAAAAGATCCATTTGATCAATTAATTAATGATTTGTCGGGCAATGCACGTACCTATTTTCTAAAAAAAGATTTAGGCGTGCTATACGATTCTTTCATTAAAGTTGAGCAACAAATGATCTTACCGGGCATTCACTGTCGCATGCCTTATGATTTAATTATTCATTAATCCATGACCAATTCAGATGTAGCCGATTTGTTAAAAAGTGCTTCTCGATTGATGGAGTTGCATCAAGAAAATGAATTTAAAATAAGAGCATTCAATAATGCAGCTTTTGCAATTGATCGATTAGAAGACAATGCATTAGAACTCAGTGTTCAGGATTTATTGAATATAAAAGGAATTGGCAAAGGCATCATTTCAAAATTGGAGGAAATAAAATCTACCGGACATTTATCAGAACTAACTGAATTGTATGACCGTACTCCATTGGGAGTCGTAGAGTTATTGAGTATAAAAGGATTGGGGCCTAAGAAAGTAAGTGTCATTTGGAAGGATTTAGGAATTGAGAGTCCCGGAGAATTATTGTATGCATGTAACGAAAATCGTCTTCTTTCTATGAAAGGCTTTGGCGAGAAAACGCAATTACAAGTTAAACAATCGTTGGAGTTTGCTTTTAAAAACAAAGGCAAATTTCATTATGCTGCTATTGAAACTATCGCAGAAGAACTGTTTGAAAAATTGAAGCAAATTAATCCAACATCTTCCGTTGAATTTGTTGGTGAGTACAGAAGAAAATGTGAGATCATCTCATCTTTAGAGATTCTCATTGACAACCCTGATCAGTCAAACGATTATATCGAATTATTAAAAAAAACTCCTACCATAGAATCGGAAAGTATTGAAATGATTGATTCGACAATTTCTGCCAAAATGAACAATGGACTGTGCATCAAAATCAATTTGTGCGAGAGTACCAACTTTGCAAATTCATTGTTGGAGTTGACCGGTAATGAAAAACATCTTGAATTCTTAAAAGGTATTGGTTATGAACGAACCAACACTCAAACCAATGAAGAAGATATTTATCAATCACTAAAGTTGCCTTTTATCATTCCTGAATTGAGAGAAGGTTTAATTGAACATCAGATATTAAACACTGGCATCTCCCCTGATGTCATTCAATACTCAGATCTTAGAGGAGTCTTGCATAATCACAGCACATACAGCGATGGCATCCATACACTTGAACAAATGGCTGACCGTTGCAAGCAAATGGGTTTTGAATATTTTGGCATTTGCGATCATAGTAAAACAGCTGTTTATGCAGGTGGCTTAACGGAAGAGTCAGTTGCAAAACAACACCGTGAAATAGAATCATTAAATCAAAAAATGAATCCCTTTAAAATATTTAAAGGAATTGAATCAGATATTTTAGCGGATGGCTCATTGGATTACGATGAAACCATCTTACAATCTTTTGATCTTGTAGTAGCCAGCATTCATTCCGGATTTAAAATGGATGAACAAAGAGCTACCGATCGTATTATTAAAGCAGTATCTAACCCTTATACCACTATCTTGGGGCACCCAACCGGAAGGCTATTGCTTTCCAGAGAAGGATATCCAATTTCACATAAAGAAGTGATAGATGCGTGTGCACATTATCAAGTCGCTATTGAGTTAAATGCTCATCCTTATCGATTGGACATGGACTGGAGATGGATTGAATATGCTATGGAAAAAAATGTATTCATCTCTATCAATCCTGATGCACATGAATTGGATGGAATATTAGATATGCAATATGGTGTCCATGTAGCTCGCAAAGGAGCTTTGACAAAAAAACATTGCCTTAATGCGCTTACTCTTAGTGAATTTGAATCCTTCCTGCATCGAAAGAGAAAATAAGTATTTATTCTTCACAAACTGTTTTGTACATTAGTACTAACGAAATTAAAGCATGGCGCTGATCAATAGTATCATATCTTGGGTAATGAAAAAAAGAATCTATCAAATAGAGTTCTTTCTGAAGTATCCACATGAAGTACAAAGCGATTGGTTTAGAAAATTAATCTTCAACGCCCAAAACACAGAATGGGGTAAGCGTTATGGTTATCATTCCATTAATTCATACGAAGATTTTAAAGGGCGAGTGCCATTGCAGGATTACGAAAGTTTAAAACCATTTATACTTGATATAAAGCAAGGAAAACATAATGTGTTGTGGCCTGGTGAAGTAAAATGGTTTGCTAAATCGTCTGGCACCAGTAATGATAAAAGTAAGTTCATACCCATCACGCAAGAATCATTAGAAGAATGTCACTTCAAAGGTGGGAAAGATTTATTGGCGCTTTATTTTAACTCAAACCCGGAAAGTAAACTCTTTGGTGGTAAAACACTTTCCTTGGGAGGAAGTCATAAAATAAATTCATTCAGTAACGACTCTTATTACGGTGATCTGTCTTCCATCCTTATGCAGAATCTGCCTTTTTGGATTCAAATGTTTCAGACACCCGACATTTCCGTTTCACTAATGGACGAATGGGAAAGTAAGATTCAGAAAATGGCTGAAATAACCAAAGACGCCAATGTAACTTGTTTAGCTGGAGTTCCATCATGGACTATGGTGCTATTAAAACGTGTACTGGAACTGACCGGAAAGAAAACAATACATGATGTTTGGCCTGAATTGGAACTCTTTGTTCATGGCGGAGTTAGTTTCACTCCTTATCGATCGCAATTTGAGCAACTCATCCAAAATCCAAAAATGAATTATCTGGAAACCTATAATGCGTCAGAGGGATTTTTTGGAATTCAAGATCAAAATATAAATGAAGGCATGTTGCTGATGCTTGACTATGGAATATTTTACGAATTCATTCCTATGAGTGCTTATGTTCAAGGCGATTTAAATGCAATCTCATTAGATCAGGTAGAACTCAATGTCAATTACGCTGTTGTAATTACAAGCAATGGTGGATTGTGGAGATACCTCATCGGTGATACCGTAATGTTCACCTCTGTAAATCCATATCGGATAAAAGTAAGCGGGAGAACCACCGGATTCATCAATGCTTTTGGCGAAGAGTTGATGATTTCAAATGCGGAGAAAGCGCTCAATATTGCATGTTCCGAAACAGGAGCCAGCATTAGAGATTATACCGCTGCACCGGTTTATATGAGCAATAGATCGGAAGGAGCGCATGAATGGCTCATTGAGTTTTCACATTCTCCTGATAATTTAGACCAGTTCGTTTCGTTATTGGATGAAGCACTAAAGAAGCTAAACTCTGATTACGAAGCTAAGCGTTATAACAATATGGCATTGTCAAAACCTATGTTACGAGCTGTGCCTGAAAAAACTTTTTACAACTGGTTGAAATCAAAAAACAAATTAGGAGGTCAACACAAAGTACCTCGACTGAATAATGATAGAAGAATTATTGATGAAATACTCCAACAAATTGAAACAGTTTGATCTCAAATTATTTCTGCTGATCATAGCTGTATTATTGCCATGGAATTTCACAAAAGCGCAAGAATTTAATTTTGTACAAAGAATCCCCTTTACCGGACAATCATACACGACCGATAATTTTGGTAATCTTTTAATTGCCTCCAATGGTGATGTAGTGAAGTATGATTTGAATGGAGTTCAAACTGCAATTTACAGCAGTAGAGATGCAGGCAATGTACACAGCATAGATGCTACCGATCCTTTAAAAGTGATTGTTTTCTATAAAGACTTCGGCATCGTTCGCGTGTTAGATCAGTGGCTAGCTATTAAGAGTGAAATCAATTTGCGAGATATAGGACTAAAAGAACCATGGCTTGTATGCAATTCGGGTAGTAACGGGTATTGGATTTTTGATCAATCCGATTTTCAGTTAAAGAAAGTCAACAACCAATTGTCCATCATCAGCGAGTCGCTTCCCATTAATCGATTGTTTAAAAATGTGAATCCCAATTTCTTGATAGAAACTGCCAATTTTGTATTGTTAAACCTACCCGACAAAGGAATTCTAGTTTTTGATAATTTTGGTATTTACTCAAGAACTATTGATATAAAAGAACTCAAATACTTCCAGCCACGCGAATACGAAATTTTCTATGCACAAAATGATACCATTATTTCGTGCAATTTATACACTTTAGAGCGAGAAGAAATAGTGCTGCCTTCTACAAAAGATATTTTGGACATGCGAGCCGAACCTCATCGTATGTACCTTAGACGTAAGGATGCGATTGACATCTATTCATTTTAACAATACAATTTTATCTATAACATCCAAGTATTGTTAAAAACTAAAAACCAATTATTCAATTTGATTCTTTAGCTTGAATGCTATCTTTGAATCCAAGCATTTTTAACCCTTAAAACTTTTTAGATACATCATGCATATTGCGGTAGCAGGAAATATTGGATCAGGAAAAACAACATTAACAACTTTATTGGCCAAGCAATTTAAGTGGGAAGCCCACTATGAAGACGTGGACGATAATCCTTATTTGTTTGATTTTTATGACGACATGCAGAGATGGTCGTTCAATTTGCAGATCTATTTTTTGATGAGTCGATTCAATCAAATTCTTCAAATAAAACAAAGCAAAAAGACTATTATACAAGATAGAACCATTTACGAAGATGCACACATATTTGCGCCAAACCTTCATGCAATGGGATTAATGACTACCAGAGATTTTAAAAACTACAGTGCTTTGTATGAACTGATTCAACAGTTCATTGCACCCCCCGATCTACTGATTTATTTAAGAGGAACCGTACCTGCTTTGGTAAATCAAATTTCGAAAAGAGGAAGAAGCTATGAAACGTCTATCCGACTCGACTATTTGAAACGTTTGAACGAACGTTACGAAGCATGGATTCAAGGATATGAAATGGGAAAGTTGCTCGTGATTGATATTGATGAAATTAATTTCGCTGAGAACAAAGAACACTTAGGTGAAATTGTGAATCGAGTTAATGCTGAAATCAACGGTTTGTTTTAATTATTCAGCTCCTAAAAAATCTTCAAACTTATTTCTATCCCTGTACTTAAAGGGCAGAGTACTTTGATGTCGATTAATTACCGATAAATAAGTCGGTACGTTTACTTCAAATGAAACGATCTTTTTTACAATTATTGTGTTGATGTGAGGTTCAACGATAAGCGATGATTCTGTATATACTTTCTCCTCAACAATATTTTCTACTACCACAGTATTAGCAACTTTCACTTTCACCTCCTCGGCTTCTCTTTCCTTCTCTTTTTGGAATGCAATTGTTGCATCCTCTATAGTTGGTTTTTGTTCTTTATTTATCTCATTTGAGACTGCAACATTTGCAGTAGTACTGTTCAGCGGTAAGCGAGTCATTTTAATTTCCTCTTGCCGAGAACGATTTTGCATATACGACTTTACTCGAATCAAATGATTTCTTTTATTTATTAGATAAGGCACTTTTTCAGGTTGGTACCATGCAATAAGTTGCGCCATTCGAACTTCAGGAATGATCAATTTGTCGTGCACAACTTCCCGAATACTTTCATTGAATTCGTATTCAGTACAAACATTAGAATTTAGATGCTCAATAGCAGTGATAATCACATTAATATCTTTTACTACTGTGCTATCATACTTTATCATCAATCGTTTGTATGTATCGTGATAACCTAAAAAATAAACACCATCAATGGCATTCAGTTGCCTATAAATTGAATTGATATCGGTTTCATCTAAGCGAGGAGCCAATAAAACCATTTCAGTATAATCATTTTTTGTTTGTGAAAATGCAAAGGAGGATTTCAAAAAAAACAAAAGCAGAAATAGCTTTAATCCTTTTTGAAGAATACCACTTTTACTTGTAAGGTTGGTGCGCATAGAATATTGGGTAACCCCGTATACGTAATGCGCAATAAAAAGTTTAACTGAGAATGCTTATTTAACAAGCAATTTGGCAACTTCTTGACCATTTTTACTCATTACTTTAAGCAAATAAACTCCAGCCGGAATAGATTGTATCGAAAGAAGCACTTTGTTTTCCCGATTCAAATAGTTCAATTGTTGCAGTAATCTGCCTTGTAAATCATAAACATGCAACTCTGTAATTTCCGGATATACAACTTCAATATAATCACTGGCAGGATTGGGATGAATCGAAACAGTATTATTGATCGTTTCCGGAACACTCACATGTGTGTCAAAACAAATTTTAACCAACCAATAATCAGCTGCACCATTATTGACGATAGATTTATATCCGCCAACCGGTGATTCTGTATAAACAGATGCTGCGATACATCCATCATGAGTAACTGTTGCCATTCCATTTTCATCGTGCCCTAAAGTAAAAATCGTTTTATCCCAAAGTTTATTTCCCATGCTATCGGTTCGAACGATCCAAACTTGCTCTATTCCTAAATTAGATTCTGTTTTATCTGATCCGATAGGTGAATAAGAGGTGCCACTTAATAAAAATCCATGGTCAAAAACTTCTTCTACTGAATAAGCATCTTCTTCCATAGAACCGCCAAAAGTTTTGTCCCATAATTTGTTGCCCAACGAATCGGTTTTTACAATCCAATAATCCCAAAAGCCTCTGGAGCTATCTGTTTTGTCTCCCGATAAATTACTTTGCGATGTGCCGTGCAATAAATAACCACCATCGCTACAGGTAATATGATCGAATAAAAAATCAGTTAAATCACCACCAAATGTTTTATCCCAAATAACAGTACCGTTCACATCTATTTTTACCATCCAATAATCCCACACACCTTGGCTGGGTTGCGTCTTGTTTCCACTGGGATAGGATTGTGAAAATCCTCCCAACACATAAGAACCATCTTTACTTTCACTAATACTATACATATTGTCATCCAAAGCTCCGCCATATCTTTTATCCCAAATCTTGTTTCCCAAACTATCTAACTTTAATAACCAATAATCCCAACCACCCCATGTCGGTTCTGTTTTATCGGCTCCTAAACTTGATATTGAATTTCCTCCAATAAGAAAACTACCGTCCGAACTTTCAAAAACACAGGTTAAATTATCTACAGCCCAACCCCCGTAAGTTTTATCCCATAGCTTATTTCCATTTTCATCAATTCGGATAACCCAATAATCGGTAATGCCTCTAACCGTATCTGTTTTATCTCCACCGTTGCCGCTCAATGAATAGCCTCCTAAAAAATAGCCACCGTTTCTACATTCAATAATATCATAAAACAAGTCATCAGCGGTTCCACCAAAACGATTGCTCCATTCAATATTTCCTAAACTATCCACTTTAACAATCCAATAATCATTTGTATTGCCGCCAGGATCTCTATTGGGTTGCATTATATCAAACCCAATGGGTGAATTTGAAACACCTCCAATAATAAAACCATGATCTGAACATTTTTTAAAACGGTAAAAAGATTCATTACCAGAACCACCATATACCTTATCCCACAAGTATTGTGTTGGTTGAGCCAAGGTTTGAAATGAGATCATTAGGATTAGCCAAACAAAGCGCCATTTATTCATACTCTCAAAGATACTAAATCAAAAAAGAAGCCATCACCTCATACAAAGTGATGGCCAAAAATAAAGCATGAGATTTATTATTTTTTTGAACTCATTTCGGTATAATTTTTAAAAAACAGTGGTATGGTTTCAATTCCTTTCAAGTAATTGAAAACTCCAAAATGTTCATTGGGCGAATGAATAGCATCGCTATCCAAACCAAATCCAAACAAAACAGATTTAAGCCCCAAGACTCTTTCAAACAGTGCAACTATTGGTATAGAGCCTCCACCTCTTGTTGGAATTGGTGTCTTACCAAAGGTAGTTTCCATTGCTTTGCTTGCAGCCATATATGCTATTGAATCGGTTGGAGTAACCACTGGTTCGCCTCCATGGTGTGGTGTTACCTTAACTTTTATTCCTTTAGGCGCTGCGTTTTCAAAGTAGTTTTTAAACAAGTCAGTAATTTTATGCGAGTCCTGATTAGGTACCAATCGCATCGAGATTTTTGCAAACGCTTTTGATGGCAATACTGTTTTTGATCCTTCACCTGTATAACCTCCCCAAATACCATTCAACTCGAACGAAGGACGTATGCCTGTTCTCTCCATAGTAGAAAAACCTGCTTCTCCCATTATATCTTCAATGCCCAAATCTTTTTTATACTCGTTCAAATCGAATGGTGCCCTTGCAAGATCTTTTCTTTCTGCATCACTCAACTCAAGCACATCGTCATAAAATCCAGGAATCGTTATATGATTGTTCTTGTCTTTGCAATCGGTGATCATTTTACATAAGATTTGTATGGGATTAGCTACAGCACCTCCATATACACCCGAATGTAAATCACGGTTTGGCCCTGTTACTTCAACTTCTACATAACTAAGCCCTCTCAGACCAGAGTCGATGCTCGGAATATCATTAGCGATCATAGCCGTATCGCTGATCAGAATAATATCTGATTTCAATTTTTCTTTATGCTTTTCTATAAACTTCGCCAAATTGGCTGACCCAACTTCTTCTTCACCTTCAATCATAAATTTAACATTACAACTTAAAGTGTTCGTCTTTTGCATCAGCTCAAATGCTTTGATATGCATATACACTTGCCCTTTGTCATCGCATGCTCCTCTTGCATAAATTTTATCATTTTCAATCACCGGTTCAAAAGGAGGCGACTTCCATAAATCTAAAGGATCGGGAGGTTGAACATCATAATGTCCATATACCAATACCGTTGGTTTATTGGCATCGATCATTTTTTCTCCATAAACAATAGGATGACCTTCTGTTTTACAAACTTCTGCAGAATCAGCCCCTGCATCAAGTAAACTTTTCTTGACAAACTCGGCAGCTCTTACTACATCTTCTTTGTACTTGGAATCGGCACTCACTGAAGGAATGCGCAAAAAATCAAACAATTCATTTAGAAAACGTTCTCTGTTTTCTTTGATATAATTTTGAATATAATCCATAAAAAACTTATTATTTTTTAACTATTTGAACAAATATAGTTATTCATGTCGTTTTGACTTGATTACTATCTAATAATTATACGAAATTTGCATTCTATCACGCATGCGCTCTATTAAACTATATTTTCTAATACTGTTCATTTGCTTTGGGAATGCATTAAAGGCTCAAGTTCAAAATGATTCCTGTTTGTTTTCTCAGTTGATCAGTATTCCTGTAGATGGTGATACTTGTATTCTGAGCACAACCTTAACCGCCACAGCCGACAATATATGGAACGTATGCGATTCGATTACTTTAGGTCCGATACCCCCGGGTGGTAACGAAGTGTGGTTTACTTTTATAGCAAGTGGAACCAATAATATAATTACCATCAGCCCAACTGGAGTCAGTCCTGCTTCCTTGCTATCAGCAACTTTGTATAATGCTGGATGTGCTTCTGCATATACTGCTTGTGCAAATGCTCCAATGCCTGCCGGATCAGCAATATTAAATTATACCGGAACTGTAGGAAATCAATTATGGGTTAGTGTCAGCGCTTTAGCCGCTGATGGTGATTTTGAAATTTGCATCCGATCTTTTACTCCTCCTGTTATTCCCAGCTTAGGGCAGGGAGATTCTTGCAACACGGCAATAGAACTTTGCAGCAAACAACCCTTTCGTTCGCCAGGACCTAGTTTTGGCAATGCTGGAAATGGTCCTATACCTTGTTTTCCTTTTGGCCCACAAAATATAATTTGGTATGAATTTACAGTTGGTTCAGCAGGAACATTAGAATGGACAGCCGATCCACCTGCACCTTACGAATTGGATTGGGCTTTATTTGATATTAGTGCAGGGTGTCCTGGAACTTTAGTCGCTTGTAATTTTGCTGTAACTGCCGGAGGAGGAGCGCCTACGGGTATGCTTTCCACATCTGTTAATCCTTGTGGAGCTGTTTCTCAAATTTGTACACCTGTAGCCGTAACGGCCGGATCAAAATATGCGCTACAATTTAATGTTGAGAATTTTTTAATCAGTGGAATTGATACACCATATTTTGATTTGAACTGGGGAGGCACTTTCGAAATGGCTCCTTATGCCGATTTCTCAATGAGTTTAAGTGGAGGATGTGATACCATTACAGCATCATTCATAAATCTCAGTGTTGGAGCTTCGGGTTCGATATGGGATTTTGGAAATGGTTCAGCGGCATTTGTTGCAAATCCACCACCTGTTATATATACACAACCTGGAACTTATGTAGTTTCTTTAGAAGCCATCTCCACTAGTGCATGTAGTAACATTGTAACACAACAAGTAACTGTAGCCGGTGCGCCCACTAATATTTTTTCAGCCGACACGCTGATCTGTCAAAGCGACACCAGCACCATTATTTATTCAGGAGTTCCCAATGCTTCGTTCACGTATAATTGGAACTTTGGATCGGCTAACGTTATTAGTGGAACCCTTGGCTCTTCAGGCCCATTCGAGTTGCAGTGGCCTTCGAGTGGATCATACCCAATCAGCTTACAAGTAATCGACCCTTCCAGCGGATGTTCTTCAAGTGTGTTTGTTCGAAATATTCAAGTAGTTAATGCTCCTGACTCTACATTTAGCATTGCCGGTTTTGCATGTCAAAACGATTCCATCAATGTGACCTATACCGGAACTCCTATAGTAGGAGCAAATTACAATTGGAATTTTGCCGGAGCAAATGTCTTATCTGGTAGCGGACAAGGGCCTTATATCATTTCGTTTCCTTTTGCAGGATTTTACAATGTTGGTTTAACGGTAGATGTAAACGGATGTACTAGTTCTTCTACGCAATCAGTATTCGTGAATGTTGCCCCACTTGCCTATGCTGGTCTTGATCTGAATATATGCTCTGGAGCGTCCGATAGTCTTGGCTTTAATGCCATACCCGGCTATAGTTACTTATGGAGTCCATCTGTTGGCTTAAGTGATTCAACTGCGGCCAAACCAGAGATTTTAATTTACAACACAAGCGGACAAAACGATACATTAACGTATTACTTAAGCGTGAGTCAAGGTACTTGTAGTTCTGAAGACACAGTAGTTGTTATCGTACGACCAGCTCCAACTTCTCAATTCACTAGTAGTTCCGATACTTTATGTATTGGTTCTATTGCTATTATCAATTATTCAGGCAATGCAGGCGTATCAGCGGTATTCAATTGGAATTTCGGAAATGCAATCGTTTCAGGTGGTGGATCTATCTATAATTTAAATTGGCCAAGTGCTCAACAAGATAGCATTCTACTTACGGTTTCAGAAAATGGATGCAGTTCTGATACTTCAAAAATTAATTTTCTTATTCTAGACAAACCTGTTGCAGATGCAGGAATAAATCAAAATGTATGTTCAGAAGATACAATCTATTTAGGCGCTGCTGCACAAGCTGGTCTAGATTATCTTTGGTTTCCCACTTTTGGATTGAACGATAGCACCATCAGTAATCCATTTCTGATTTTGTCCAACACAAGCGCTGGTAATGACAGCATCTATTATTATGTGAATGTTTCAAACGCAGCTTGTTCTTCAACAGACTCTGTTCAGATTATTGTAAAGCCTAAACAATTGGCAGGCATTTCTGCTCCGACATCCGTTTGTTTAGATAATAATACTGTAAGTATAAATACAAACTCAAGTATAGTTCCCGGATCGACATTTGATTGGAGTTTTGGTTCATCGGCAAGTCCGGCTAGTTATTCAGGCAGTACTCCGGGGAATGTAACCTTCAACTCTATTGGAATTCATACCATCACTTTGATTTGCTCAACTCCTAATTGTCCGAACGACACGGCCATAGCGCTCATAGAGATTTTTGAAGAACCTCAAGCTAGCTTTTTTCAAGATATAAGTTTTGGTTGTAGCCCATTGGAAGTAAGCTTTACCAATACCAGCATTGCAGATCCTGGCTCCATCTATTTTTGGGATTTTGGAAATGGAAATAATTCTATGAATCAAAATCCAAATCCTATTATCTACAATTCAGGTGGTGTATATGATGTTTCTTTAATAGTTACTTCCTCAAACAATTGTGTTGATACTTTTTCAGTTGCTAATGCAGTAAGCGCATATTCAAGTCCAATTGCTAATGCAATAGCACAACCCGCTGTTGTATCTGCATTAAATCCTTTAGTTCAATTTATCAACCAAAGCATCTCGTTTGATTCTTGCTTTTACGATTTTGGAGATGGAACTGTGTCTTACGATTGTAATCCTTACCATGCATATTCCGACACGGGCACTTATCAAGTTATGATGGTAGCACTTTCAGGGAATGGATGCAATGACACTCTTTGGCTTACTGTTCAAGTAAATGCGTTTTACACGTTCTATATTCCAAATACTTTTACCCCAAATGATGATGGCAAAAATGATTACTTTCAAATTTCAGGTTATGGCTTCAAAGACTTTAGCATTAAAGTTTTCAATCGCTGGGGGCAACAAGTTTTTGAAAGCAGCGACCCATTATTTGTTTGGGATGGAACTGACGGCAACGGAAATGATTTAATGGACGGAGTTTATACATACCGTATTTTCTTGCGCGAAATGACAGGCAAGAAACATAATAAATTCGGTCGCGTAAATATTCTACGTTAAGCAGAAGTCAATCCACTTACTTCCATTGATCGGCTTACTTTTTTTATCAATCCTTGCAAAACATTTCCTGGCCCAACCTCCGTAAATGAACTGGCACCATCTTGAATCATATTTTCAATAATTTGTGTCCATCGTACCGGAGCCGTTAGTTGAGCAATAAGATTATCTCTTATTTCATCAGTATTGGTATGAGGTTTAGCATCTACATTTTGATATACCGGACAAATCGGTTGACTAAAGTTTGTATTTCGTATGGCTATCTCCAATCTTTCTCTGGCTGATTCCATCAAGGGTGAATGAAATGCTCCTCCAACATTTAATTTTATTGCTCGTTTAGCACCTGCTTCTAATAATTTAGCACATGCTTCATCTATAGCCTGGTGAGTTCCAGATATAACCAATTGACCGGGGCTATTGTAATTCGCTGGCACTACAATACCATTTATAGCATCACAAATTTCTTCTACTTTGGCATCATTCATCCCCAATACTGCCGCCATTATGGATGGATTTTTTTCGCATGCTTCCTGCATGGCTAAAGCTCTTTCGCTTACCAATTTTAGAGCTGTTTCGAAATTCAGCGTGCGATTAGCCACCAAGGAGCTAAATTCTCCTAAAGAATGACCCGCAACCATTTGAGGATCTATATTGCTTGTATTTGTAGAGGCCATAATAACCGAATGAATAAAAATAGCCGGCTGTGTTACTTTGGTTTGTCGAAGGTCTTCATCGCTTCCTGAAAACATGATATCCGTGATTCGAAATCCTAAAATTTCATTTGCTTGCTCAAACATTTCTTTTGCTTGAACATTTTGTTCATACAATTCTTTTCCCATACCTGGGTGTTGACTTCCTTGACCTGGAAATACATAAGCTTTCATATTGTAGGTTATTAACAGTTATTGTATAAATATACAGATAATAAAACAGTGATTGCGATTTGCCTTTCTTATCTTTGCTTAAAGACAATACTAAATCATGCAACAATATCTTGATCTGTTAAAACATGTGATGAACAACGGTTCCGACAAGAACGATCGAACCGGAACAGGAACAAGAAGTGTTTTTGGTTATCAAATGCGTTTCGATTTGAACGAAGGCTTTCCTTTAGTCACTACCAAAAAATTGCACTTAAAATCTATTGTACATGAGTTGCTTTGGTTTTTAAATGGTGATACCAATATCAAATATTTGAAAGATAACGGGGTAAGCATTTGGAATGAATGGGCAGATGAAGATGGAAATTTAGGTCCGGTTTATGGTCATCAATGGCGTTCGTGGCCAAAGTCCGATGGTACTTCAATCGATCAAATCAGTTCTTTAATTTCTCGAATAAAAAACAATCCCGATAGCCGAAGACACATAGTTTCGGCTTGGAATGTTTCAGATGTCGATCAAATGGCTTTACCACCTTGCCATTGTTTATTTCAATTTTATGTTGCCGACCAAAAATTATCTTGTCAATTGTATCAAAGAAGTGCCGATATATTTTTAGGCGTGCCTTTTAACATTGCATCTTATGCATTGCTCACTCATCTTATTGCACAAGTATGTTCTTTAGAAGTATGTGATTTTGTTCACACTTTTGGCGATGCACACATTTATTCAAACCATTTTGAACAGGTTGAATTGCAATTGAGTCGAAGTCCTTTGCCATTGCCTCAATTAAAACTTAATTCTAATATAAAAGATATTTTTTCGTTCCAATACGAAGACATCGCTTTCGAAAATTATCAGTTTCACCCGGCCATCAAGGCAATGGTTGCAGTATAATCGTCTTCAGCCTGAGCTATCGGTTTCAGCGCTATTTTTTTTACTTATCTATTAATTTAATGTATATGAAGGTATGTATCATAGCTGCAGTTAGTGAAAACAATGTCATAGGAAATGAGAATAAATTGCCTTGGCGTCTGTCGTCTGATTTGATGCTATTTAAAAAACTAACCATGGGAAATACAGTGGTCATGGGTAGAAAAACATATGAATCAATAGGCAAAGCCCTACCAGGCAGACGGAATATCGTTCTATCACGAAATCCAAAACTCAAAATAAAAGGTTGCGAAGTAATGCCTTCACTTTTCGAAACATATAAGGCTTGTGCATCGGATGATTTTGTCTTTATAATAGGCGGGGCTGAAATCTATACCCAAGCCATCAAGGATGCAGACCTTTTATATTTGACAAGGGTACATACTACCTTGGAAGGCGATGCCTTTTTTCCTGAAATAAGAACCATTGATTGGATGACCGTAAAGCTGGTTAATTTCAGAGCAGATGAAAAAAATGAATTCGATTTCACTTTCTGCGAATTGCAGAGAGTTCGTTAAGCAGCTTTTAATTTGCCTGCAATTTCTTTTGTGATTTTCTTTTTCGCGTAATCGAGGGTAACATTAAACTCTTTAATGTCTTTTGTACCGGGTACTTCATACATGGCATCAAGTAATATAGACTCGCAAATCGATCGTAAGCCACGAGCTCCAAGTTTAAACTCTATAGCTCTATCCACTATAAACTCAAATACTTTTTTATCGAAGCTGAGTTTAATGTTTTCAAGTTCAAACAATCGCTGATATTGTTTGATGATGGCATTCTTCGGCTCTACTAAGATACGAATCAATGCATCCCTATCGAGAGTCTTTAAGTGTGTAATGACGGGCAAACGACCGATCAATTCAGGAATTAGCCCAAAAGTTTTTAAATCAGCCGGAGCCACGTACTGAACTACATCTTGCTCGCTGAAATCACTTCCATTACCCTTAGATTTAAAGCCTAAAGCATTGGTTTGCAATCTGCGCGTAATGATTTTATCAATTCCGTCAAAAGCTCCTCCACAAATAAAAAGAATATTTTTTGTGTTGATTGGGATCATCTTTTGCTCCGGATGTTTACGCCCTCCTTGAGGTGGTACGTTAACAATGGTATTCTCCAACATCTTTAGCAATGCCTGCTGAACGCCCTCACCAGAAACATCACGTGTAATACTTGGATTATCTGACTTGCGACTGATTTTATCAATTTCGTCAATATAAACAACCCCTCTTTCGGCACTTGTTACATCATAATCGGCCGCTTGTAACAAGCGACTGAGCACCGACTCAACATCTTCCCCAACATATCCCGCTTCGGTTAGAACAGTGGCATCAGCAATACAAAATGGAACGTTTAACAAACGGGCAATGGTTCGCGCCAGTAAGGTTTTCCCGGTACCGGTTTCACCAACCATAATAATGTTTGATTTTTCAATCTCGATTTCCTCACTATCCAAGCCACTATACATTATACGCTTGTAGTGATTGTAAACCGCAACTGAAATTACCTTTTTAGCATCTTCTTGTCCAATGATGTATTGATCCAGAAATTCTTTAATCTCCGAAGGCTTGTATAGTTTAATATGTCCTTTCAATTCATCACTGAACTTTTCCTTCTTTTCCAGAACTACAATTTCATGAGCCTGTTCAATACATTGGTCACAAATATGTCCTGTAAGTCCAGCAATAAAAACACTGGTAGCTGATTTATCTCTACCGCAAAACGAACACTTAATCTCTTGTTTGGCCTTCATCTTTATTTATCCAAAGTTCAATGTACGACTACTTCTTGTTTTTTTCAAGCACCTCATCAATCATTCCATATGTTTTTGACTCATCGGCTGTCATCCAATAATCGCGATCAGAATCCTCCCAAATCTTTTCGTATTTATTTCCGGAATGACTCGCAATAATCTCATAGAGTTCTTTCTTGAGTTTTTGAATTTCACGTGCTGTTATTTCAATATCTGATGCTTGTCCTTCAGCTCCTCCCATAGGTTGGTGAATCATCACTCGGGCGTGTTTTAAAGCCGAACGTTTTCCTTTTGATCCGGCACACAATAGTACTGCAGCCATTGAAGCTGCCATTCCTGTACATATTGTTGCAACATCCGGATTTATGTACTGCATAGTATCATATATTCCAAGTCCTGCATAAACCGAACCTCCCGGTGAATTCAAATAGATTTGTATGTCCTTCTTAGCATCTGAAGATTCCAAAAATAAAAGTTGTGCTTGTATGATGTTTGCTACGTAATCATTAATGGGAACGCCTAAAAAGATAATACGATCCATCATCAAACGAGAAAAGACATCCATTGTAGCGATATTGAGTTGACGTTCCTCAATAATGGTAGGGGAAATATAATTTCCGTAAACAGAACTCACATAAGAGTCAACTGAAAGACTACTGATTCCTCTATGCTTTATCGCATACTTGCGAAATTCATTGTGCATATCCATAAATAAAAAGTTGATAATTGGTTAATGCACAAATATACATTTTAGTGGTGATGAGCATGCATATGGTCTTGCACTATTTTTATAAACTCATCACGACTCACTTGTTGATTATTTTTCTTGATATTTTCCTTTAAATATTCAAATACCTTTCTGCCGGTAATGCTTTCAATAATTCGGCTTACGTTATCGCTGTTTTGTAAATATCGATTTGCGAACTCTTCGATTTGCTCATCAGAACTAAAAAATTGACCATACCGAGAAAATTGATCCGATACAAAATGTCTGGCAAATTGTTGAATTTCCTCCGTTTCAATTTTCATGTCTTGATCTTTAAAGATTTTATTTTCAATTAGTCTCCATTTGATTCCTCTTGAGTAGGACGGATAATCTTTTTCTATCTGATCGTCCTCTAGAGGTTTTTCACTCACGGTTTTCATCCAACGCTTTAAAAAGGCATCGGGTAATTGAAGTTTTACAGCATTTAATAATTCATCTTCAATATCGTGCTGTAATTTTCGATCGCTTTCCACTCCATATACATCACTCAATTCTTGATGTACTCTTGCTTTAAATTGCTCCTCATCTGTTACACTACCTTCTCCGTACAAACGATTGAAAAACTCCTGAGTCAAGTCGGCAGGCATTCTATTGGTGATAGATTCAATATCCAAACTAACGTGATCACTCAGGTCTTTTGCTTTATCCTTCTCTACATTAAGAATTAAAGCCATTTCGTTTTCGCTTTCAACTGCTTTTCTAAGATTAAAAGCAACCCGTTCTCCTTTAGTCGCTTTCATCAAAGTTTTTTTAATACCTGAATCCTTAATCAAACTAATATCTAGGGTTGATTTAGCACTTGAAGCATTTTCCTTGGCTTGTCCGTCTTTATCAGTTTCAGTAAATGTTCCGTAAAAAATGGAATGTTCTGTAGCTTGTTCAACCGTTTCGAACTTGCCGTATCTGCCACGAATTTCCTTGATATGATCTGCCACCATTGCATCATCTACTTTTATCTCATAGTTCTTAAAAGTATGTTTGGGAGGTATGGTCAATTCAAACTCTGGAGCGGTTCCTATATCAAAAGAAAAAGTATAATCACCTAAGTTGTTAAAGTCTGTTTCGAGCATTTCCATCTGATGCGGAAGCGGATTACCTAAAATCTGCATTGGTTGCTCTTTTAAATAGTTTTCCAATTTATCAGAAACCAATTTGTTTAATTCATCAACTAAAATAGCTTTTCCATACATTTTATGTATCATACCTACAGGAACTTTTCCAGGTCTAAATCCAGGAACATTAGCCTGTTTCTGATACTTCTTAATAACGGAATCAAACTGACCTTTGTAATCTTCAGGTTTTAACGTAATACGAATGGTGGAAACCAATTCTTCTATTTTCTCCTGAGTAATCTCCATGTTAAAATTTTTTAAGGGAATTGTGCGGATGAAGGGACTCGAACCCCCACGCCTCTCGGCACCAGATCCTAAGTCTGGCGCGGCTACCAATTACGCCACATCCGCAGTTTTAATTGACAATTGCATTCTAATTTATTCCCCTATTGTCGGGGGGCGCAAAGGTAGTATAATTTTATAAAAAGCTAAACAATTCTATAGACCCATATAATTCCAATCTACGCTATAAGGTTATTTTTTTCCTGAAACTCATATAAGACTATAGCACTTTTATACCTTTTAGGGCGAAATATGTAACATTATGAGTACATTTGACAAGACAGACTTTATACATCATGTTTTTAGTTGATCCAAAAGAAATATCCGTAGCCCGTCTTCATGGATATATACTTTCTTCAGTTGCACCTCGCCCGATTGCTTTGGCAAGCACCATCAGTAGCGATGGTCAAATTAATTTAAGCCCCTTTAGTTTTTTCAATGCTTTTGGTGCTAATCCTCCTATATTAATATTCAGCCCTGCTAGAAGAGTTAGGGACAATACAACCAAGCATACCTTAGAGAATATTAAAGAAACCAAAGAGGTGGTTATTAATGTGGTCAGTCATTCAATGGTACATCAGCAATCGTTAGCAAGTACGGAATATGAGAAAGGGGTCAATGAATTTGTTAAGAGTGGATTCACAGCAATTGCTTCTGAAAAAGTAAAACCTTTTCGTGTAAAAGAATCTCCGGTTCAATTTGAATGTGTTGTAAAACAAATAATTGAAACAGGAACGGAAGGTGGTGCTGGTAATTTGATCATTTGTGAAATAGTGTTGATGCATATTGATGAATCAATTTTGAATGATAAACAAACCATCGATCAACAAAAAATTGATTTGGTATCAAGATTAGGCGAAGATTGGTATTGTCGCGCTTCAGGAGATTCCCTTTTTAGAGTAGCTAAGCCTATGAGTGGAAAAGGAGGCATTGGTTTTGACCAGCTTCCTGATGAGATAAAAAACAGCCGTCTGCTAACCGGAAACGAATTAGGTCAGTTAGCCAATATTGAAAGAATACCTGATACGGAAGAAATAAAAAAGTTTATCGAATCCGAAGAGTATAAAAAGATTATTTCTGCCTCTCCAATTAAACTTACTAATAAGCAAGACGACATTCATATAAAAGCAAAACTACTTTTAGCAAAGGGACAGGTAGATGCTGCCTGGAAATATTTGCTTGCTGACAAAATGCTTCAATCATAGTTATAAGTAAGACTCCTTTGTATCTAAAGTGTCGCGAATGCCATTTCCTACTAAGGTAAAACATAACACCATAATGAAAATGGCGAAGCCAGGTAGCAAGGCCAGGTAAGCGGCATCCAACACTAGATATCCATAATGGTCTTTAACCATCATTCCCCATGAAGGAGTTGGCGGTTGTGCTCCTAAACCTAAAAAAGACAGGCCTGCTTCTAGCAAAATTGCGGAAGCAAAATTTGAAGCAGCCACTACGGCTACAGGCCCCATTATATTAGGCAATATATGTTTGAAAATAATCCTGCTATGGCTAAAGCCTAAAGCTCGTCCTGCTTCAACATAGTCGTACTCTCTGGCCGATAGCACTTGACCTCTGACAATCCTAGCCGCATCGACCCACATGGTTAAACCAACTGCAATAAAGACCTGAACAAATCCTTTTCCTAAAGCAAATGTAATGGCCACTACTAGCAACAAAGTCGGAATAGACCAAATTATATTTATTAAGAACATGATTAGATCGTCAACCCAACCTTTGAAATAACCCGCAAGCGCACCTAAAGTAATTCCAAGCAGCAATGAAATGAGAACAGAGATAAAACCAACTGATAGAGAAACTCTTGTACCAGCTAACATCCGACTGAGCATATCGCGGCCATAGCGGTCGGTTCCAAGCCAATATGTTTTTGTTTCTATGTACTTGTCAAGATCTTCAACTTCTCCTCCTCTTCCATCATGCAGCTCACTTAATGGTATTCTATTTTCCATTCCTAACTCACCATCAATTCCGGTATAAAGAAAATAAATCAGGCTGTCGTTTTTGATTTCCCATTTTGAAACGGCTATTTCTTTATACGCTCTTTCTCTTCCTGTAAAAAGCATTTCAATCCATGAATTTTGATCATCATTATTTTGCTGTGGTATTTTTATCACCTCAACTTTGAATCCCGGTTTTTGCAAGCTTATGCTCAGATTCATTGTATTGGCATTGGGACTCGAATCGGGCATAAGCACATAACAGAATATTGCCAATAAAACACTGCACAAAATGACAATCAAACTAATGAGTGATGGAAGGCTTTCGGCAAATCTCTTTAAATACTCGTATGAAGAATTAGTGGAACTCATAATACTAATTCGAATATGATTTCCCTTTCCACTTATATGAAAAAAGAGCAGACCTCAAAGCAATGAGAGGAACATAAAATAAATTAAGGGCGAATGCAGGGAAACTATACACAATAAGATCAGATCTTTTAAAATTATTTAATGCAGAAGTTGAAATTAAAATATCTGATCCCGCTTTAAGTAAAAGTAAATTTAAACTTACCGACAAAATATCTTTGTTAAAAACGGAGCTAACCATAAATACGCAAACCACTAAGTTACTCAACAATACTAACAGACCCAATGACGAAATATACATACGTCTAAGATGGTAAATCTTTGAAGCCCATCGGTTTCGCTGATCAGAGAATTCGATTATTGATTTGGCAGGCTGCGTATAAACCATTGCATTGTAAGAACGAGAGTAATAAAAGTTTTTGTAATTCTTATCCATCACTGATAGCATCATAAACACATCATCTCCGCCCGGATAAGGCTCCTTCATCATGGCATCGTAATGTGCTAGCCATACATTTCTTTGTAAGCAAATATTGGCGCCATTACACATAAGCGGTTTTCGCATCTTTACAGAAGAAACGGATATTGCTTGCAAGGCTGCCATTTCTACATTCAGAATATTAGAAATGATTCCTGAACCCTTATAAAGAACCGGACCTGCAACCATTTCATATGGACGTTTGGACAATATGCTATCCATTTCATTTAACCAATTCATGCCCGCTGTACAATCGGCATCGGTAAACAACAAGTAGTCACCTTTACTCTTATCAACCGCTCTTTTGAGTGACTTCTTTTTGCCTTCGTGCACTCCATTACTTTCAATCAATTGGATTGAACAAAAAGCATTGTTTTTAATAAACTCTTTTACCAATAAAACCGTTTGGTCGCTCGAAGCATCATCAGAAATCAAAATTTCATACTTAGATATAGGATACGCTTGATTTAAAATGCTATTCAAACAATCAATAATGGTCTTCTCTTCGTTTCGGGCAGCAATGACAATTGAGAAAAAAGTTCTTTGCTCATGATCAATTGCTCCTCTTTCATCGGAGCGTAAAAATCCGATCAAATAAACAATTAATACTATAGCGTAAACTAATATGAGCACATATGATAGGGTAATTATTATACTCATATTGCTTTTCTCCTTTTTCGTTTAGAATATAAAAGTATGGCTGATCCACCAATGGCAGGCAACACTAAATTAATAAACCACAAGCCAAAGGAAGCACTGATAACGGCTATTTCATTATCGGTCACGGCTTGAAATAAAATTAATGCAATGGAGCTTCTTAATATCAATTCCGTAAAAACTATAGAAGGAACTACGGTGATGATCAAAAACAAAACTGCAATCAATGCAAGTCCTTTTACCAAAGGTAATTCAACTCCACATACTTGAAGTAATAAATAGCACTGCGAACAATACACGCAATATCGAATAAAAGATAGCAGGAAAATTATACCCAAGTCTTTTTTATTCAACTTACTGTATGCGGACAAATACTTTTTAATGCGTTGCACAGATATAAACCTTTCAACAAAAACAATTACTGAAGGCAAATAATAGTAAGTAAATAACAAGAGTATACTGAGTCCAACACTAGCCGTTATAATTCCATAGCTACTCATCGAAGTCATAGGAGCTACCCAATCAATACAGGTGAATAAGCCAATGGTTCCAAAAAGAAGGGTGACTAAGATTTGAGCAAAATTTCCGATGGCCGTTAGCAATGCGGCTTGGACTCGAACATCAGGCTCTATATGATAAACTCTTCCAATCATTTCTCCCACTCGATAAGGGGTGAAAATACTAATAGCTGCCCCGGAAAAAACAGCTTTCACAGCAGTAAAAATATTGATGTTGTCTACTCTATAAACCAGCAATTGCCACTTTTTGGATTCAATTAGCCAATTCAATACCATCAACATAAAAACCAAAAGTAGAACCGCCAATGGTTGAGGTTCGAACAACTTTACTGTAAATAAATCCGTAATCTCATGTATTCGGTCCTTTGAATTGATGCGTGTATAAATAATATATATTGCCAAGCACAAAATCACTGATTTGAAAATCAGAATCAGTAATTTTAGCAGAATATTATTTTTACTTTTATTCATCCTTGATGATCGCTTTTGATGCCTCAAATATAATCATGCTTTGAACACCGATAAAATTATAATGGGAATAGATCCGGGCACATTAATTATGGGCTATGGAATTCTTAAGGTATCGAACAAAGAGTTATGTTTGATTTCAGCTGGAGCAATAGAATTAAATAAAATAAAAGACACTCACTTGAAGCTTAAAACTATTTTTGATTCGGTGATTAAACTTATTGATACGCATCATCCCGATGAACTTGCCATTGAGGCTCCATTTTTTGGTAAAAATGTACAGTCTATGTTAAAACTGGGACGCGCTCAGGGTGTTGCCATTGCAGCGGCACTCTCAAGAGAACTCAGCATTGCAGAGTACGCACCAAAGAAGATTAAACAGTCAATAACCGGAAATGGCAATGCATCTAAAGAACAAGTGGCTGAAATGTTAGCTCGAATTTTGAATGTAAAATTCCAACAGAAACATCTGGATGCCAGTGATGGTGTTGCTGCTGCACTATGTCACCATTTCCAAGGCAATACAAACGGTTCAAATAAAAAGAACACCAATTGGTCCTCTTTTATAAAGCAGAATCCAGAAAAATTAATCTCATGAGCAATCGCAAGACGAAACTTCTTCTACAGTTTTTCTTCCTTTTCTTTTTAGGCTTTATGGCCTATTTTAAGTTTAGCTTTCACGAGTTGTGGAAAGATGAGTGGCAGGCATGGCTTATAGCCAACGATTCAGGCTCACTTAACAATTTATTTGCTTTACTACCAGGCGAAGGGCATCCGCCTCTATGGTTCCTGCTTTTAAAACTTGTCGGTTTCACCAAATTGATTTTACCAAATATTCAAGCACATCATTTGTTACAAGGTTTTCATTTGTTGATGTATGCCGGCAGCTTATATCTATTCTTGTTTAAGTTTAAATTTAATCTATGGATTAAAATCACTTTACTGTCAGGTTACTTTTTGTTTTTTGAATATGGAGTTATCAATCGTTCTTATGTTGTACTATTATTTTTAAGTTTTCTCATTAGTTGGTTGAGCGAGCATCCTCAAAAAACGTTTTGGTGGTTGACTGTTGGATTATTCTTGCTTTGCATTACAGAAGTTTACGGATTCTTTATAGCGCTCTCTTTTTTGTCTTTTATTTATTTCAGAATACGGAAAACACAAGGGGATGTTGTAAGTAAATATTGGCTTTTGCCTTTCAGCGGAATTATTCTTGGATTGCTGGTCTTTCTCTTCAGCGTTGGTGTTTTTAGCGGATCTAGTTCAGGTCTGTCATCTTTCAGTTCATTCGATGGAAAAAATATAGTAGAGAAGATTTTCCTGGCAATACAGTCGCTTTTTGCTAATACACTCTGGATTGGCGCCACTCCCTTTTCAAGTCAAGAAGTTTCAAAAACTGCCATCCTATTTTCATTATCCATTATCCTTTTGCTTCATCTGTTTTTACGCAAACAAAAGTGGATGTATCTATCATACTTTATTTTTATTTCGTGTTTGTTTTTGTTTACTCTTCTGTTTTATCAAGGTGGACCAAGGCAATGGGGTGTTCATTTAATATTGCTCATTTCCTTATTAAATCATTTTAAAGTGGATCGATTGAGTCCGGGTTTAGCCATGTTCTCGTTTTATCTTCTTTTGGTTTCAATAGTTTTCTTCCAAGGCTTGCACAATTTTAAAATCGTTTTAATGGAAAAGTCGCTTCCATTTAGCAATTCAAAACATGCCGGTCACTACATTAAAAATAACATCTCAACAGAGGATATCATTATCGGGGTAAATAAAGCTTACTGTACGCCTGTAATTGGATATAGTGAAAGATCGTTTATTGAATTACCTTCTCAACAAGCATTCTCTTATTTTATATTCAATGAAAAAACTTACTTACCATCACCTACCGACCTTGAGGTATTTGCAAGAAACAATTCCAATAAAAAGGTATATGTAGTTTCGTATATCCCTTTCCCCTTAGGTCAATTTAAAAATTTAGTCTATGTCAGAGAATTTAGTAGAAGAAACATTCGGAATGAGAACTACTTCATCTATTATATAAATCCGGAACGGTTATAAGTAATTGATTATTTGCTTCGCCATATTTTCCATTTCTTCGGGCTTAGGATTTAGTTTGGGATTAGAAAAATTCATATCACTCATATAATCCATCGGAATAAGATGAATATGGGCATGAGGCACTTCCAAACCTATAACAGTAACTCCAATTCGTTTACAAGGCACAGCTTTTTTCAATGCAATAGCAATCGTCTTACTAAAGCTCATTAAATCCTTCAACAAATCATCTTCCAAATCAAACAAATAATCCACCTCCTTTTTTGGTACACACAAAACATGTCCCATTCGTAAAGGATTGATATCTAAGAACGCAAAACAGTTTTCTGTTTCAGCTATATTATAACAAGGTATTTCACCTTTAATAATGCGTGTAAAAATGCTGGCCATACTTTATGCATCTATGATTTACAAACTAATATTCATGATCTCAAATTTCATTATTCCATTGGGAACTTGTATTTCAGCTATTTCGCCAATTTTCTTTCCCAAAAGTCCTTTTCCGATAGGACTGCTTACTGATATTTTCCCGGCTTTTAAATCAGATTCATTTTCTGCTACCAATGTATATTCCATCACTGCTTTGTTGGCTATGTTTTTTATTTTAACGGTAGTCAGTACAGACACTTGACTTGTATCCAGTTTAGATTTATCCAGGACTCTGGCATTGCTTAAAGTTTCCTCCAATTTTGCTATACGGGTTTCTAAAAGACCTTGAGCATCTTTAGCCGCATCGTATTCAGCATTTTCCGACAAATCGCCTTTATCGCGAGCTTCGGCAATTTGCTTGCTTATTGATGGACGCTCAACATTTTTCATGTGCTCGAGTTCATCTTTTAGCTTTTGATACCCTTCTTCTGTGTAATATGATAATCCTGTCATGATATAAAAAAATAAGAAGACCTCTTTAGGGTCTCCAAGTGTTTAAACAAATTTAATAATAATAAATACAAACAAAAAGACCGGCATTGAATACCGGTCTTTTTCATAATTTGTAAATTCCGGATTAGAGTTTTAGAATCGCTCCAATCGTGTGGGTATTATCAAATGGATCAGAGGCACGGAATGCATAATCAATACCCAATTTTTTATCTGATTTTCCAAGAGGAATTTCAACGGTAGCTCCAGCAGTAAAACCTGAATGAACATTGGCATCTTCTTCATCAGAATCGAAAGCACTACTTTCTGCGATATAACCTGCACGAACCATAAACATTTTCTTAAATCCGTACTGAAGCCCAATACCATATTCATCATTTGAGAATGAGTTTGAAGTAAAGTTTGCTGCAGCGGTTAAGTCATGATTCTCAGCTGGATTGAAATCGTATGTAGCGCCAATGTGCAATAAAGAAGGCAGCTCAAATCGCTCCGCTCTTTGTTGTACGGCCAATGTATAGTTTTGTGGCAATACAGTGAAACGAGAAGACAAACCATCGCCATCAAATTTAATGGACGTACCTACATTTCGTAAACTGATACCAAATCGTAGATTATCTTTTGCTTCATTGAATCCGGTTACATATTGAATACCGGCATCGAAACAAACTCCTGAGGCTTTTACGGTTGAGAAACCTTCGGATACAGCACGAACCAATAATCCACCATAGATTCTGTTAGAAAATGTTCTTGCATAGGCTAAGCCCACATTAACAAATTGAGGGTTATAAGTTCCTATACCGCCTTCAGGTGATTCGGTAGTAGTAATTTCAATATCGCCAAAATTCATCGAGGAAACGACTAAACCTAATACTCCTGATTCACCAACTTTCTGGGCTAAACCAAAGGCATTAATGGTTATATCACTTCCCTTTAACCAATTGGTATTGGCAAAAGATAACTCTGTCTTTTTGGTATGAGCCATTCCGGCTATGTTCAAAAAGGTTGCTTCCAAACCAGCTACACCACCGGTATTAACTCCACCCCATCCGGCACTTCGTGCCCAAGGGTTGATCAATAACTCACCTGCACCGGCTTGTCCGGCACGATCGGTGTTTCCTGCAAATGCAGCTCCGCAAACCATTGTCGCGATTAGCAGCGCACTTAAACTTTTCTTAACTATCATTTTATACATATATCAAAGTTTGCTTTAGGGTTCAATAATCTATTAATAAGAGTCAAGGTCAATTGGACGAATCACACCAAACCACTTAACGGTTTTCTCGCCTATTCCCGGTGCACTTACATGAATGATGTACATGCCCGATGCGATCTTGATTCCATTGCGGTTATTCAAATCCCAATCGATGCTCGTTGAAGTATTGTCTGCAACACTTCCTCCCAACGACAAGTCACTCGCTACTGCTCGCTTAAATTGTCTGATCAATACGCCATTCGAGGTATAGATACTCACCGTACAGTTCGATGGAAGGTTCGTTATCCGAACGCGGTTATCCAACTGATTCACTTCATAACTCGAATACGCATAGTATGGATTCGGTACTACCCGTATCTCATCCAAAGCTGTTGTTGCTGTACTGGTATTGTTTATGGTATTGGCCAAAGAACTGGTATTAAATACGTAATGTGGATTAAATCCATTGCTCGGTGCCGTTTCTGTTACTACTCCACTGCCGCCCAATGCTGCACTGCTTGCTACAAAAGATTGTCCTACTCCATAAGTTACATTGTTATGCTTCACTGTTCGTGTAGCTACATAATACGTATTGCCTATGGTTAATGCATTGTTATCCGGACGCACATAAGTCGTTGATGGGAAGTTGTCGTATCGCTTAGCAACACGCAATCTTACGCGTATCTCCGAGGTGGGCGTATTGCCGTTGGCTAAGGTCTTGCCACTTGCCATAACCGGTACATTCACCCATATCGCATCTTTAAATACACTGCGCTTACCGATCACATTGCTCGTTGGGGACAATTGCTCATATATGTATTTACAAGCATCGTATTTTGGTACATCTATACTCACTCCCTGTGAATTCAAGGAGTCGCGTAGGTGGTTGAATACATAGATAAAGTGCATTCCTCCCATGACATCATTGCCACTCGCATCGGTCGCTCTTGAACTTGGATTCCACTTCATGTCATTACCATTATCATCCACTAAGTCCGGATTCTCTGCAAAGGCTATGTTCAAGCGCTCGCCCGTTTCTACGTTCACCGCATAACCCGGGAACCAACTCATTCCTAAAGGATAGTCATTATTGTCTGCCCCTACTATCGTATCTCCATTCTTGTTCAAGCTTGGATTCTTCAATATGTTCAACTTATTGCTCGTCTCTTTTGAATCCAACACTACACATCTGCTCCACTTGCTCTTATCAGGAGTAAATACAATATCAACACTGCTGATTGCATTCAAACTCGATAAGGCATTGGTCCCTGCATTGTTCCACTTGGGTGAGCCATTGCCCGATTTTGCACACAAGCGATATGGAGCCCATGTTCCTCCTAATACACCTTCATATACTTCATCGATGTCTCCCAACTCATCACCCAGTTGATCACCAGATCGGATCCAATCCGTTGGGGTATCATCGTCTGTATCGGCTATAGCACTCAACCAACGGTCGGCTGCATCGCCATAAACGATACTTGCTTCTATAAATCCATTATTGATCGCTCCGCTCTCGCCTGCTTCATTCACTTGGGAGATGCGTGCCGTTAAGCCCCACTCGGGTAATACTTGCTCATTTACTTCTCCTAATGTTCGCTCCGAACCGTAGGTCAAGTTCGTGTTCAGGTTTTTCATACTCCAATTCGAGCCACCGCTTACGCCATCAAACTTGGTCTCAAAGCCATAGCTACGTACCAATACCGGATCGTAAACCTGTACATTTAATGGTCCTTTTCCTATCTCATAAGAAGGTTGATAGATTCGATTCTCTGTATTGGTCCACATGCTCGCCAAACTCGCTGCTGTCAATTCTAATGCATTTCCTCCATTACCTGTTCCTTCCAATCGCTGAACCGGTACACTCGAGCCATATTGACTGCCCAATATTTGTCCATTGTTCTCTACTTGAGACAAGTGTGGGATAGCACTGTAAACTTTTACGTTGTTTCTGCCTTGGAAGTATGGAGCCAACTGAAACTTAGTTTTCGTACTATCACTTGGGTCTTCTACCGTATAGTAATTATGAGCATAGCTTACAATGGTAAAATAATAGGTCTTGTTATTGATCAATCGGGTATTACCGGTTGCAAACTCATCGTTGGTGATTCTAAAGGTATGCTTCAATCCTTCATTCGCTCCTACTACTTCTACTACCGGTACATAAGCTTGTGCCAAATCATCAAAATAGTAGTTCACTATTTTGGTAATGCTGTCCTGTACATCGGCCTGAGCTATTAAACGGGCGCGGCTCGGATCTTTCAACTCTGAGGTGGTAACTGTTGCATCGTTTAATTGATACAATTGGTATCCCTGGAATCTGAAACGGAATAAACTGTCCGGATAACCCGCTACGATATCACTTACTTTCACCTCATCATATCTTTCAACTGTACTGGTGTCATAATCAACTAAACTGAAAATTAATTCTCTATTCAATTCTCTGATTGCCATATCGGGCGCATTAGGTCCATCGGCCAGTTTAAAACAAGCATCAAATAATTTCTGCGCTTTTTGATCAGCAGCTTTAATCAATCCTATCGATGCTTCAGGACCACCGCTTGAGGCACGAGCCCAAACCACCCCAACGGTAATATAATTAACCGCGCCCGGCTGAAGCGTAAATGGACCAGCAGATTGTAAAAATCTACGGTCGGCAGGAGTATTCCCTGCAGTAACTTCAGTCCAAGGTTGTCCCGGGAAAGCAGGATCTGATGTGCCCGGAAACATATAATCGCAAGGAGGATTGGCTTGATTTCTCCCATCCTCACCATAAGTCATCTGTAAACCATCGCCCCAAATACCCTGTAAATAATTATAATAATAATTTACTCCATCAGGATTTCCATTGGGTGTACCATTGACATTGTTATAGTAAACAAATTTGGACATGATGATCTGCTCTTCACATTCGTCTATTGTACCATCCTTATCATTGTCTTTGCCATCGTTTGGATCAGCAATAGGTCCTTGAAAAAAGTCGAACCCGGCTGCTGGAGGTGTTAAGCCATATCCGGCAGCTCCGTCATCATCTGCATCGCCATTGTAAACAAAGCCCAATCCTAAACCTACATCACAACCAACAAAGTCGTCATTATAGTTTCCTAAATCAGGGTCAACCCACTGACCGAAATAAGTATTGTTTAATGAGAAAGAAGAAGCATTAATAATCTTATACTTATAAAAAGTCATATTATTAATCTCATCATTGGTTTTAAAAGCAAAACCTTGTGCTTGTATTTCCAAACCAATTTGAGATTGACTTCCGGATTCAGTATGAATATTTCCTAAATCGTTGAATACCCACCATAGTGATTGATCACCAAATAAGTAATCGTTACATACCGGTGTTTTCTGATCAACAGGAACATTACAAGTATCTAATGGATATTCACCTGAAAAGTTATAATAAGGATAGTCCCCTTGAGAATAATCATAAATGCCATCACCGTTT
>Ga0116143_10000309_pt1 | contig 68163 bp, 50 predicted proteins | sample AD_UKC034_MetaG_FD_89745 | JGI IMG/M metagenome (GOLD analysis project Ga0116143, IMG submission 89745) | Active sludge microbial communities of municipal wastewater-treating anaerobic digesters from USA - AD_UKC034_MetaG | ecosystem: Engineered > Bioreactor > Anaerobic > Digestate | place: USA... | reverse complement strand
GGATGGTTGACCGGACGGCCACCCCGGGCGCGGTTATGTTTGGTTTTATTCTGAAACTGGAGTCGGTGAGTACCGGCCCCCGGCTGCTGAAAGAAGCAATGGTATCGTTGAAAGCCGTGGCGCCTACACTGAAGGAGGGTTCATAAATAGCAGGTGGATTCTGGATTGAACTGCAACCCAGGGAGCCTTCGTTCCCCGTAGAAACGGTAACAAAAATTCCTGCCGCTTTCAGGGTCCTGATCACCTGTTCCATAGTCTGAAAATTGGAAGGATTGCATCCTTCCTCTTTGGGACAGCCCCAGCTGTTGTTGATGACATGGGGTGCCTTTGAAGGATCCGGATTTTGTCCGTTGAGGTCGGTGGGTGCCAGAAACCATTCAAAACATTCTATATAGGTAGTCAGGGTACCCCAACCCCTTTCCATGCAGCGGCAACCGATCCATTTTGCTTCAGGGGCCACTCCGATCTGAAAATCCGTAGCCGCCATGGTGCCGACGGTATGGGTGCCGTGATTGTGGTCGTCACAAGGGGTCTGGACATCGAGGCCACAAGGATTGTTCATGGGGTTATCAGTGCTGTCCTTATTCAGGGGATGAAGGCTGTGAATGGCATCGTGCCAGTTGTAATGGTGATCAAGCGTATTAAAATCCAAGGTCCCCCGATAGCTCCCCCGGATAGCCGGGTGGAGTTCGACGCCGGTATCTTCACTTCCGAGTACGGTCCCCTTCCCGGTGATACCCATGGACCATAAGGTATCCGCCTGGATCCGTTCGATTCCCCATTCCGCGGCAAGATCAGGACTTCGGGACTCCGGGATACGGATATCCGATACCGTTTGCACGGGTTTGACCAGGGCATACGGGGAGTTGAATTCAATCCGGGCCACCTCCTCCAGCCCGGACAGATACTCGATCAATGGGTAATCGGCTGCCGGAATATGGATGCCATTGATAATAAAAAAAGCCCGGTGGTTTATCTGATTCCGCGTCAGGTGACGGCGTACTGATCTTTGACTGACCCGGGCTTCTGCCCGGAGTTTTTCAAAAATAAACCGGCCCTTATCTTCCTTGGTTTCCATCTTGCCGGCTAAGGGAAGCCATCCGTCAGTCCCCGATTTGAATAAGACCAGGACATCTGCAGTCGGGTGCTTGTGGAACTGTTCCAGGACCAAAGGGTCAATATATGCAGGGGCAGGCGGATTAACGAAGGCCGTCAGCAGGATCAGGATTACATTCACCATAGAATAAATAAAAGGTCAAAGATATGGGAATACCTCGCCGGATTAAAGCAAGTCAACCGTCCCTGAACCGTTATTCCGGGCGTCTGTCAAAGCATTGAACCCCCGAATTTTATGAGCGGAATCCGGAGAATTTAGCTAACTTTCCCACCCTTCGTTTAATCACCAGCTGAACCATGGATATCGCGCATTATACTTTATCGGATACCGAACGACAGTCATTCGAAAAATTGCAGGAAGAACTCATACCCCAGTTCCAGTTGCAGTTTCCTGACCCGATGGCCCCTAAAACGGTGATCATAGTGCCCAGCCTGAGCCTGGATTCAGAGATCCTGTCAAAAATTTCGGGTCATATTCATTACGAAGAACGTTTGCTTTGCCTGTTGCTGTTGCTCCGCATGCCTCGCACCCAGGTCATCTACCTGAGCAGCATGCCCATTGATGAGGTCATTGTGGATTATTACCTCCACCTGATCCAGGGCATCACCCATATGCATGCGCGCAAAAGATTGAGCCTGTTGGCCTGTTACGATGCCTCCAATATCCCCTTGACTGAAAAAATCCTGGAAAGGCCTCGATTGATGGAGCGCATCCGTAGCCTGGTTCCTCCCGGGCATGTAGCCCATATCGCCGCATTTAATGTCACGCCCCTGGAGGAGCAGCTCGCCTTGAAACTGGGATTTCCCCTCTACGGCTGCCCTTCTTCCCTGTCTTATTGGGGTTCCAAGAGCGGCAGCAGGGAATTGTTCCGCAATGCGGGCATTCCCATGCCCCCGGGTTATGAAAATCTCAAAAGCACCGAGGATGTCTTGCAGGCCCTGATGAATCTAAAGGCAGAACAACCGCATCTTACAAAGGCGGTATTGAAACTTAATGAAGGGTTTTCAGGCGACGGCAATGCGATCTATACTTTCGGCAAGCTGCCTAAAATCACCGAAGACCTCTTGCGCAACAATCTCAAAATGGTGGCCTCCGACATGGTCTTTGATCAGTTTATGGAGAAATTCAACCAGATGGGCGGCATCGTGGAAGCTTTTTTGCCGGGGGTCCAGGCTTCGCCCTCCGTTCAATGCCTGATCAATCCGCTGCAGGAGATTGATGTCGTTTCTACTCACGATCAGATCCTGGGCGGCGAATCGGGCCAGGTTTATCTTGGCGCCCGCTTTCCTGCCGATGATGCTTACCGGAGGGAAATCGGGGAATTGGGCTATAAATTATCCAAACACATGTCCACGCTTGGTGTCCTGGGCCGGTTTGGGGTGGATTTTGTATCGGTGAAGGACGGCGAAGAGTGGAAACATTATGCCATTGAAATCAACCTGCGCAAAGGCGGGACCTCACATCCTTACCTGATGCTGCAATTGCTCACGGGCGGCAGATACGATTATAAGGAAGGGAAATACATTATGCCCAACGGCCAGACCCGGAGTTACATCGCAACCGATGCCCTGGTCTATGACAATTTTAAGAAACTGACTCCGCCGGACCTGATCGATGTGGCCATTTGCAACAATCTTCATTTTGATGGGACCACCGAAGAAGGAGTGGGTTTTCATTTAATCGGAGCAATGTCCCAACATGGAAAACTGGGAGTGGTTTCCATAGGCACCACGGCAGAAAGGGCCGAAGCCTTATACAACAGGACCATTTCCGTATTGCTGGGCGAAAGCCGCTAACGTACCAGACCTCTTTAACCATTTACATAAATCAAACCAACATGTTTTTTAAAAAAGCTTTAATCCTTTTTCAGGTCTTCGGCATTTCCCTCCAGGCCCAGAGCCCACTGCCCCAGATAAAAAAATGGCTGGATGATTCGTCTTACCTGGAAACCCGGATCGAGGACATGAAGTCAAAAACATATAGGGTATTCGTAAGTTCAGGCAAGGCGGTACCCTATGCCGAACCCGCTGCATCCGTCAGCCCGGAATTGCCGGATAGTCTTCGCATGTATTCCTGGGGACAATCCAAGGAAGGCAAATTCGTATTAAAAAGGGGCACGGATCTTTTTCTTTATGACGGAGCCCTGCGCACCCTGACGGCGGATGCCGAAGAAGAAAAAGTCCCCCAGTTTTCACCCGATGGGAAAAAACTGGCCTATGTAAAGGGAGGCAATCTATGGGTGGCAGACCTCCAGAACAACCTGCATCGCCAATTGACCAGCGACGGAAATGAATCGGTTTACAACGGGTATGCTTCCTGGGTTTATTTTGAAGAGATCCTGGGCAGGTCCTCCAGGTATCGCGCCTTTTGGTGGAGCCCCGATTCCCGCATGCTTGCTTTTTTGCATACCGACGACACTCCGGTGCCTAAATTCCCGGTTTACCGGTCGGAAGGTAATCGGGGTCATCTCGAAATGGAGCATTATCCAAAATCCGGTGACCCGAATCCCCGGGTAGAGATGCGGCTTGCCGAGCTGCAAACAGGGGATATCCAGCGGGTGGAAGAGGACTCGATGGCTGATCAATATACGGCCTGGCCCTTCTGGACCCCCGACAGTAAAAAACTGATTTTCCAGGAGCTTAACAGGGATCAGACCCATCTCCGTTTCTATGCTTATGATCCCGCTGCCAGGACAAAAACTTTCCTCTTCGATGAAAAATATCCTACCTGGGTTGAATTTCACGAACAGATTTGGTTTTTGAAGGACAACAGTTTCCTGCTGATCCATCCCCTGGACGGCTGGTGGAATATCTACAAGTACCAATTTCCGGAGAAAAAACTCAGCCAGCTTACCCGTTTTGACTGGAGAGTGAATGATATCGTCCGCGTGGATGAAACCCAAAACCGGATCCTCTTTACCGGCACCGGGGAGAATAAAATGAACAACCATCTTTACCGTATCAACCTGGATGGGTCTGGCCTTCGCCAGCTGACGCATGGGGATGGAAGCCACCGGACAGATCTTTCTCCCGGTGGAAGCTTTTTTATTGATTCCTGGAGCAACTTATCGACACCCCGGTCCATGTATATTGCAAATACGGAAGGAAAGAAAATCCGCGAACTGGGAATAGCCAACGATGGCAATAAAATTGCAGGGATCAAAACCGAATATTTTACCGTGCCTTCCGGGGATGGTTACGATCTGCCGGTGGTCTGGAACCTACCCCCTGATTTTGAAAGCGGAAAAGCAGCGGGTAAAGTCTTTCCGGTGGTCATCAGCATTTATGGCGGCCCGGACGCGGGCACTCTTCGTAATGCTTACCGGGACCTGTCCAACGACAAACTGATCCAACAGGGGGTCATCCTCCTGTCCACGGACCACAGGGCCTCGGGCAAGTTCGGCAAGAAGGGGCTGGATTTTATGCACCGGAACCTCGGCAAATGGGAAATTCACGACTATGCCAAGGTTGCGGAATGGCTGAAACAACAACCTTTCATCGACAGCAGTCACATCGCCATCGAAGGCGGAAGTTACGGAGGATACATCACCGCCCTCGCTTTGACCAAAGCGCCCCATGCCTTTACCCATGGAATTTCCTTTGCTCCAGTCATCGACTGGGCGCTATATGATAACGTGTATACCGAACGGTATATGGATACCCCTAAAGACAATCCGGAAGGTTATAAACAGGGATCGGTGCTCAACTATACCGACCAGCTTAAGGGCAAGCTGTTTATCGTCCACGGCAGCGCGGACGATAACGTACATATGCAGAATACGTTTCAGTTGATCGAAAAATTGCAGCTCACCGGCAAACAGTTTGAAATGATGATTTATCCCAATGTGCGCCATGGATGGGGAGGGCCAAGGGCCAGTCACCTGAACAACCTGGAACTGGATTGGTGGTCGAAGCAAAATTTTGTGGCCAAAAAACCGGAGCCGAAAAGTTAAGGACGTTTAACGATTGGAAATGGTTGTATGAAATCAAGTTTTAACCGGCCAACCGTTTTCCCTAAGACCTGGTTATATTTTCTCATCGGTCTCTGGGCCAGCCTGAGTCATTGCGGCCAAATCCCCGAACTGCCTTATGAAGACCGGTCCCATGCCAGCCGGGTATTTGGAAAGGAAAAACAATACCGGCTTTATCTCCCTAAGGGTTATGACCGATCCACCGTAAGGTATCCGGTCGTCTATTTTTTCCATGGCTGGGGCGGCCGGCATTTTACCGACCCCAGCGCCAAACTGGAATATGAAAAACTCGGGGAATTGGTGAATAAATACCAGGCCATCCTGGTGATGTGGGACGGGAATATTGATGAAAAAGAACCAAGGCCTTATAATATCGGCAACCATGAAAACATCACTTCCAATATTCAGTTGTCGGAGTATTTTCCGGAATTGGTGGACTATATTGACTCTACCTACAGGACGCTCGCGGACCGGGACCACCGCGGCATCATTGGATTCAGCATGGGTGGTTTTATGTCCTGGTTCCTGGCCGGTAAATATCCCCATCTGGTCACGGCTGCGGTGAATATGACCGGCAGCCCGGAGTTTTTTGTAGGCTATCCGGAGAATCATACCCTGTACCCGCTGCGATACACTTTTAAAAACCTGAAAGGAGTGCGGTTGCGTTTTCACAACAGTACGGCCGATGAGCTCTGCAAACTCAACCTGGAAGTACACCAGGGCGCCCTGTGGGAAGGGGGCCTGGATTATGAATACTGGACCTTCGAAGGCGGTCATAAGGTGGATGATCCGGGCAAGACGGAAGTCTTTGAAAAGGCGGTGTCTTTTGTGGCCACCGCTTTCAATAACCCATTGTCAAAGCCGGACCAATGGGGACATTATGACCTTTATCCCCAATTTTCCGTCTGGGATTACCAGGTAAAATCGGATAAAAATGAACCCGGATTCATCTTCCTTAGAAGGGTTTCCGGCAAAGGATTTGGCCTTTATACGCACCGTTGGTTGCCTGATGGTCCGCCTGTGAATGCCTGCCGGATAGAAGTAAAAACCGCGCCGGTCTATAAACCCGGGACTGCCTATATAATCAGCCGCTATTCTAAAGCGGACAAGAAGGTAAGCCAGGATACGGTCACCAGTGACCCGGAGGGTTGTTTGACGATCCGGGCGGATCAAAACGGATATGAGTTCGGGGTAGCCCTGCAGGAGGTCTCGCCGGATCTGGTGGTCGGCGGTTATCAAATGGAAAACCAGTTTCGTTATCTCCGGACTGACCGGGCAAACAAATTAACCCTGACGCTGTTTAGCCGGGGTCCGGAAATCACAGGTAATCATAAAGCCAGGATAGAAGTCCGTTCCAAGGATACCTCGGTCAAAGTGCGAATGGAAAATCCGGTAATCGACCTGTTTTCGGGCGAACGTGTTTTTCAGAGCCCGGTTTTTACCTTGGAATGCAAAAAGCAGGCTCCCCCCAATGCCCAACCTTCCCAGGTCAAAATAAACCTCATTCTGCACCTGGACAGCATGAAATTTGAGGATGAACTGATTTTGCCGGTGCTGTTCGAGGCCCCTGAGGCAACCGACCTCCTGATCGATGACGGGCGACGATGGAATGACTCCCTGCCCATACTTGGAATAGGCAATGGAGACGGCCTCGCCGCACCCGGTGAAGAAATCATGATCTATGTGAATGGACACCGGACACGATTCTATACGGATGATTCCTTTGTGCTTCAGGACAAAGAGCGGCTGGTAGATGAAGTGGTTCCTGCGAAATGGCCCGATGGTTTTACCCTGAATTCCGTGATCCGCATGGATCCTTCTTGTCCTGACGGGCATCAGGTAGAAGGCCTGGCCAGCTATGAGACCAAAGGGTTTATGCCGATCGACAGGAAACTAACCTGGCACAGGGTGAAGTTCCGGGTGAAAAAGTAAGTCTAAGGGAACCGGGGAGGACTATGGGTTAAAGCTCAACCGATTCTACATAAATACCCAGCAATATATGCCAGAGCAAATAATGCCCGAGGCGAATAAATAGGGTTGCCGGGAATCCCGCTTTTTTATACCAGGCCGCCTGGAAAAGATTCATTGTGAATCCGGTGGCAAAAGAATAAAAAATCAGCAAAGCGCTGCCACCCGAATATTGTTCCAGGGGTTCCCGGACCGAAGTGAGTATCGCTGCCGTCCAGAAAAACAGGTGTGCGTATTTCCCCTTTTTATACCCATGGCCAATCGCGCAAATCAGGGTCAGCGGGATCAGGCGGTAAAAAACTTCCACTTCCAGCGCTCCGGAAAAATACAGGAAGAGAGAATAAGGAAAAGGCTGCAGAAAAGGGGGAAGCTCGGTATACGGTTCAGGGTGCAACAGGACTTTGAACACCAGTACATCCAGGATGCCGAAGACCATCCCAATCAAAACCGGCAATAAAATGCGGGTCCTGTGGCTGATCTGGCTGTCCCAAAAATCGGGTAAACCTGCTTTGGTTTGGAAAAAAAGAAAGGGCACCCCAATTAAAAGCAGCAAGAGGGTTTGCACATCCCATACCCTCAAATGGTTAAACGAAGGCAGTATGGATTTCCCGTAGACTAAGCCCGCAGCGGCGACGGACAGAAAAAAACCATAGGTAATCAGATTGGATTTAATTCCCCGGGTCATGCCGGGAAATATAGTTTAATCCTTGCAAACCCAATAATCCCGCTACCGATTTCAGTTCAGGTTTCGATTACCTTCATCAGTTTTTGCCTGACGTCCGCAGCCACATCACCCAATGCCTCGTTCTCCACGGACATCATGGAAGCTACCGGATCCACCGCGGAGACTTCGACCTCCCCTCCGGGATTTTCTTCCACGATCACGTTGCATGGCAGGAAGACCCCGATTTTGTCTTCGCTGCTTATTGATTTAAAGGCAAATTGTGGATTGCAGGCACCAAGGATTTTGTATTTTTTGAAATCAACATCCAGTTTTTTCTTAAAAGTGGACTGGACATCTATTTCCGTAAGAATGCCAAATCCCTCTTTCTTTAATTCCTCCGTCACCCTTTCAATGGCCCGGTCGAAGGGGATTCCCTTCAGGACCTAGTTAAAATAATATTTCATTTATTTTCAATTTGGTTATTAATGCAAAGGTACTGGTAAGCAGGCCCGCAAAGCACCTCCCGGGAAAGGAAGATTGAAAAAATGTGGCTTTTTAGGTATTTTTAGATCCTGCCTTATTGCAAGGCTGAAACAAACCCCTATGGATGATCGTCGGATTTTTTTAGGTATCAAATTCCTGCTATTTCCTTTTTTATTCAGCTGGACCGGATGTGACCAACCGCCCGGGACAGGAGATACGACTACGAAAATAACCCCTGCTCCGGAACAAATAATCTGGCATGTGAAAGCCTTCCTGCCCGATGGGAAAACTCTGGATATTAAAGCACTGGATCAGGAAGGCCGGATATATGATGTTAAAGCCCTCCAGCAAGGAGACAACCTCCATATGATGGATATTAAAGCCCTGTTCAACGGGACAACCTTGCCGGTTAAAATGTTAGTGAGTGATGAAAAATACGCTCCGGTGAAAGCCATCGGGGAGGACGGCACCTTGTATGACATCAAAGCACTGACGGGGGATGGTCAACGGCTGGATGTGAAAGGGATTAACCTTTCTGGAAATGTGATCAGCCTCAAAGCCATCAACCAGGCCGGTGAATATTACGGAGTCAAAGCCTTGTCCAGGAATGGTCAACTTTATGATGTGAAAGGAATAAAACTTTCATCTGACCTCGTGGAAGGAAGAGTGAACGGGGTTGATTTTTATGCGCACATCAAAGCCCTACCCCAGATTGGCCAGGAGGGCCAGGACTCGATCTGGCATATAAAAGCCATTCATCCGGAAGGAAGGATCCTGGATGTCAAAGCCCTGGACAAGGAGGGCCGTATCCATGATGTCAAGGCGGTGATCAAAGACGGGGATCTCCACCTGATCGATGTCAAGGCATTCATTGGAGGCAAACAACAACCGGTAAAAATGCTGGTGAGCGATGAATCGAACATTCCTGTAAAAGCCATTGGAGAAGACGGAACGATTTATGATATCAAGGCCCTTACCGCCGAAGGAGACAAATTGGATGTCAAAGGAATCCGTACTCCCGGGAACATTATCCAGATTAAGGCTCTCGGCAAGGAAGGAGCCTTGTACGGCATAAAAGCCATTTCACCAACCGGCAATCTTCATGATGTCAAGGGAGTCAAAGTTTCCGGCGAAGAGGTGGAACTAAAACTCAACGGAGTAGAAGTTTATGCCCACGTCAAAGCGTTGCCCGTGGTCCCCGACCGGTAGAGGAAATCAATTGCCTTTTCTCTATGGCGGAGTCATTTTTTATTATGTTCCACCCAAATCAGTTCTTCTGTTTTAAACCCCAGGTCCTTTGCGATTTTCAGGTAGTTTTGTTTTACTTCATCCGGGATCGTGATCTCCCGTGAAAGGATCCAGAGGTAAGAAAGGTTTTTGCCTGCAACAAGGGCATATTTATATTCCGGATCTAAAGCAATGACATTATAACCGGAATAAAATGGTCCGAAAAAGGAGACTTTCAATTGGGCAAGTTCCTTATCGCCCCTGAATTTGGCCTTACCGGTAGCTTCTTTCCATTCCTGGGTTTTATAATTGAATCCGCGGTTTACCACTTTTATGCTTCCGTCAGGATTGGCGGTATAGGTTGCAGAAGTATTGTTGAGGTTACGTTCAAACCTGAAATCCAGGCGGGCGATTTCATACCACTTGCCCAGATAACGGTCGACCTCAAACGGCTTTATGGCCGTTCCCCCCTTGGGTATGGACCTGCAGCCGGACCATGAAATAAAAAAAATCATCACAATCAGAATATTATAAAACCCTCTGAACATTTCCTTAAAGATGTCTCTTTTACAATCCGGATGACCATGATTCTAATCAGGGGCATCCATGATTTAAACTTCAAAAGGCAAGGTATTGTTCTTTTATATTGGAAAAGATGAAAAGGACGAGATTGAGTTTTATGCTGCGAGGCAAACCATCCGGTGATCACCGCAGGCAGTGGATGACTTTCATTCTGGTCTTTTCATGTTTTTTTATCACAGGCCAGGTCTCCGATCCTGAGGCCGTGAAATCAATGATCAGCCGGTTTAAGCAGGATGCCCGCGGGCCCTACCGGGATATCCGCTGGTTCTGCAAAGACGGTTCCACAAGGGCTGCTCGCGACCCCTGCACGGACCAAACGGGTAACCAAAGAGCACGGTATAAAGAAGAAGTAGACCTGTTGGCGGCCAGGGACCATATCTTCCTGGGGCAAATCCTCGCCACTACTCCCTATACGGATATCTGGGACGAATCCTCCGCCCATTCCCGAATGATCCAATACCAGCTTGAACAATATCTCCGTTCCATGGACAATGGCTGGATCCATCGTCGCGCGCAATTTTACCGGGGAGCGGTCCAAATTGAAGACGAGCACCGCTGGGGAGCGGGCTTTTATCAAAGCTTGCTGGAAGATACCTTCAGCATCCATTCCCGTTATTTTCTCCTGCGGCAAAGTGCCAGGGACATTCCTCATTCCGGGGATGATAATACAGCGCAGCGGATACGCTCTTTGTGCAAAGAAATTTCAGACAGCCTGCCTTCTTTTATGGACCTCCGGGTGAAGATCCACGGCGCCCCCGATGCCGGAGATATTCAAAAGGTCAACCATTTCCGGCAGGGGATCGGGAAGGAAATGACTGCCGCATTGAACGAGAAATTTGACCTCTTGCTCCGCGAATTAACCATTATGTACCAACCCTTCATGGTCAGCGATCTTGAGGATTACCGGAGGGTCCTGCCGGAAACCTCTCCCGCAAAGGGATTGGTGACCGTCTTTATGAATGGATATCCTCTTTTGGCCAAGCCTGAACAACGCTGCCGGCTCATCAGCCGGACAGCTATGATGTTGCGCCACCAGTTGGCCTCTCCAATGCAGGGGATTTCCAGGTTGGCCCTGATCGATGTATCCAATAAAATGGAAAACCTGATCATTATTGAAGCCTCCAGGTGGAAGGCGGGATCGGTGAGAGAATTGATATCCCAGGTTTATTGCCTTTCCGAAGCGGTGGCAGCCTTTGGCTACCTGGAGTTATGGGAATGGGAGCAGGTCAGCAGCAGTTTGGAACTTCCTGCCGGAGATTCGATTTCTTTGAATCAATTAAATGCACTCCATGAAGGTAGCCGGCGTGTCTTGGAATGGGCAACGGGCCTGTTCAGGGCGCATTATCAGCCTGTGGTCAACCGATACCGGGATTTTGAACCGCTTGCTGCCGGATTTTTGGACGACCGTGTACGTTCCTCGGTCCTGTTGCATTTGGGGCGGGCGGTCAGCCAATTGGGTGAAGCCTGGGCCCGGGAAGCCGGATTTTCAAATTCTGTATTGGGGATAGCAGGCCAATCTTCAATACGGGGACTCAACCCGGGTTTTGCTTTGGGTGAATTGGTCGTGGTCACTGGAACCCCGGAAAAGGAAGATCTTTCCAGCAGCAAGATTTATGTCTTCCATCATCCGCCCGGCAATTTAAAGCCGGTGGCCGGCATTTTGACGGTCAGCGAAGGCAATATGGTTTCTCATGTGCAATTGCTGGCCCGAAACCTGGGAATTCCCAATGCGGTCATCTCACAAGAAAATATGGAATCCCTCAAAGCCTTCCATGGGACCCCGGTTTTTTACGCCGTATCCCAGAAAGGCACCGTGATCATAAAGCCGGCGGCCGCCATGGAACCGCGAGAAAAGGAACTTTTTGAACAGAAAAAAAGGAAGGCAGAAAAGATATCCGTACCCATGGACCGTATAGTACTGGACCAAGCCCAAATCCTTAACCTGCGGCAGGTCAGCGCCTCTGAATCGGGCAAAACCTGTGGGCCTAAGGCTGCCCATCTTGGCCAGTTAAAACAAATATTCCCCGGGCAGGTCGTGGAAGGACTTGTTCTCCCCTTTGCCGTATTCAAGCAACACATGGATCAAAGGATTCCGTCTTACGAAACCAGTTACTGGGACCTGATGAAAGGAATCTTTACCACCGCCGAACGGATGCGGGCAAGAGGAGACCCGGAAGCGGAGACCGAGGCTTTCATCCTTAAGGGCTTGGATTCACTGCGAAGGCTGATCCGAAAGATGCCTTTACTTTATAACTTCAGAAAAGAGCTGGAAAAACAATTTCAGACCGTTTTCAGCCAGCCTTTGGGAAAAATTCCGGTCTTTGTGCGCAGCGATACCAATATGGAGGACCTCAGGGATTTCAGCGGGGCTGGGCTCAACTTAACCGTTTTTAATGTATTGGACTCCGAAAAGATCTACCAGGGTATCCGGGATGTCTGGGCTTCCCCTTATACGGAACGCAGTTTCAGATGGAGACAACACTACCTGGAAAACCCGGAAAATGTCTTCCCTTCCATTCTGATCATTCCAAGTGTGGATCCCGATTGTTCGGGGGTGTTGATTACAAAAGGCCTCAGCTCCGGAAGCGAGGGGGATCTCACGGTAGCCTTCAACCGCGGAGTAGCTGGCGCGGTCGAAGGCCAGGTGGCTGAAACCTGGTTGCTTGATGCAGAAGGTAAGGAGCACCTGGTCTCCCCTGCCAGAGAGCTTTTTTACCTGACCATTCCGGCGACGGGCGGCAGTTTGAAAGTCCGGACCGGATTAGAAAAACGGATCCTCACTCCTGAGCGTCTTGGGGCACTGAGAAAAATTTCGCAACACCTTATTGAGGAACTGTCGGCTTCGCCGGAGGTGAATAACCGGGGTCCATTGGATGTGGAGTTGGGGTTTTTGGGTGATAAGATCTGGCTGTTCCAGGTCAGGCCATTTGTCGAAAACAAACTGGCCGCCGCCACGGAATACCTGAGGCAAATCACCCCGGCATTCGATGGCGATCGTTCGGTATCCCTGAATTCAAAATTAGATGAATGATGGTCAGGTGCTCCGTATTCTGTTTTGTCCTCATCTGCATATTCATTTTGGAAGCGGCCTCCTACCCGATCGACGGATACAGTCACACCCATATCCGGAGGCTGAAATATCTTCAAATGGTAGTGGATGGGGAACTCAAGGGAACCAAGCCTATTCCGGGCGCCATGAAATCTTATTCCGACATCCGCCTTCATCTGACCGGTGAAAGGGGAGATTCCCTGGCTGTCATCCCGTCGCCGGATGCGGACTTGCAAGAAAAAATCCATGGCTTGTTTCCAGTCCTCGGTGAAAACTACAGCATTGCCCTTCTCGATATCACCCCGGGTCGCCCCCTGAGATATGCCGGTCGAAAAGAACATGAAGGTTTTCAACCCGGCAGTGTGGGGAAACTCGCCGTTTTGTTGGGCTTTTTTACCGAACTCGCCAAAATCTATCCCGATTCCTTCGAGCTGAGGCGCCACCTGCTATGCAACAAATCTGTCCGTGCAGGAGGCTGGGCTCTCTATGATGAACATACGGTTTCCATTTTTGACACCGAAACCAAGGTCCTGAAGAGACGGACAGTACAAGCGGGCGACGTGTTCCTTTTGTATGAATGGCTGGACTATATGATGTCCGTCAGCAACAATGGCGCTGCCACCGTATGCTGGAGAGAGGCCATCCTCATGCGTGTTTTTGGAAAGGAATATCCTGCGCTCAGTGAAGTTCAGGCGGAGGCCTATTTTAACAAGACCCCGAAGTCCGAACTTTCAGAAACCGCGATCTCCGTCGTCAATGAACCCTTAAGAGCAATGGGGATCACAGCCGATGAATGGCGGCTGGGCACCATGTTTACGCGCGGCGGATCAGGCCGTATCCCGCCGAAGGGAGGAAGCACAGGCACCCCGATGGGACTAATGAAATTCCTGATCGGATTGGAGCGCGGGAAACTCGTGGACGAAGAAAGCAGCCTGGAAATGAAAAAACTCCTGTACATGACCGACCGGAGGATAAGATATGCGGCCTCCCCGGCATTGAAGGATGCGGCCGTGTATTTTAAATCCGGCAGTCTTTACAAATGCCGGCCTGAGGAAGGTTATGTGTGCCAGAAATACAAAGGCAATGTGGATAATTTTATGAACAGCATAGCCATTGTGGAGCATCCCGACCAAACCACCTACCTGGTAGCCCTGATGTCCAACGTACGAAAGAAAAACAGTGCTTCCGATCATATGGCTCTGGCGGCATCCATTGACCGAGTGGTCCGGGGAGATTGAGTTTATACGTCCAAGCGCCTGATTTCAGACAATCTTTCCGCTAATAATCGGACCCTGTAATGCTCATCTCCGGTTGCCAAATGGATCAGGGGGTCAAATTCGGGATTGTCCATGGCTTCGATCAGGTTCAACACCGCAAGTTTCAGACGGACCTCCGGCCCCTTCAGCAGGGATTCAAAACAGGCATATTCATCCGGTGATTTTAATTGCAGCCGTTTGAGGGCCTCATCCGGTAAATGTTCAAGTGCGGCGGTCTCCACCAGGGGAATCACCACTTTTTTCAGGGAAGGATCTATGATATTGTCCAGCAATTCGACCGTGTTGATGCGGATATTGGCGTCGCTGTTGCGGATATCTTTAAATAGGGGCAGAATGATGCCCGGAGGATAGGTCAGGCCCAGCAACCAGAAAATTCTTTTTAAAATCCGGTTCAACTTGCGTTCCAGGAGGCGGGTAAATTCTTTTCTGGCAAGGATAATTCCTTCACTTTCCTGGTCCGTTTTCCACTGGTGTTGGGCGGCATAATTGATGGCCAGGGCATCCCGGTACAGGCCTGCTTCCCTCAAGAGATGAGGCACCACTCGTTTGCCGCTGATGGTCAGGTGGGGGAAATTGACCTTCATTTTATGGAGGGTCTGTATGGCTTTCAGTTTTACCAGGGGGTCGCGGTGTTGGACAAGCTCAAACAGGAAGTCAATGGCCTGTTGGGTATCCATGGTTTTGGCGAGGGCGGGCAATTGGATCAGGATCTCTCTTAATGTACTTTTTTCTATGCTTACATCCGTGAGTATAGGCAGGATTTGGTGGGGTTCAAATTGGGCCAGGGCTTTTTGGGCAACCGAACGGGTGGATTTATCCGGCAGGAAGGCCAATAATATTTTAACAAATACAGGGTCCTGGCTGTAACCTGCTGCCAGGATGGCCTTCCCGGATACGGCAGGATTTGCGTCCTTCATTAAATCAGCCAGTACCGAATAGAGAGAGGTCAGCTTACCATATCCGATAGCTCTCGCGACCATCATTTTCTGCGCTTCCTGTTCTTTAGGATCCGGAAACCGGGCACTGTGCTCGAATGTTTCACGGAGGCGTTGTTCCAGGTTGAATTGTTGTTGCATTTCAAGGTTATCACGCGCTTCGGTAGCCAGTCCAACCAGGGCGGCCCGGTTGATCGCGGGATCCGGGTCCTTCAGTGATTCTTCGATAAAGTGCACCCGGCGGTCACGGGTATGGGCGAGGAGGCAGGAAAAGGCCCGCGCGCGGACTTCATCGTTGGGGTCTTTGAGCAGGGGCTCAATATGGTTGATGACGGAGTGATCGGTATGATAATATAGGCAACGCAAGGCGGCCTGGCGAATTTCCGGGGATTTATGGGTTAGCAGGGGGATCACTTCCGGCATGATGCTATGGCCTTTGATCTCTTCGAGCCGTTCCAGTAAGAATTGAATTTGGTGTACGGAACCCGATTGAAGGGTGCGTTTTATTCCATCTGCTACGGTCTCGTCGGAGAGCTGAAAATTTTTCTTTGCGGATATATTCGGGTTGAGGCCCAGTATTTTCTGAAATGCCAGGACATATTCCTTTTTGACAAGTATTGTAAAATAGATCCATAGCCCAGCAAGCAGGATGATCATTATACAAACGGCGCGGACCGAAAGATCCAGTCCGTTAATCAGGAATATGAGCGTGATGCCCCCGATGCCCGTCGCCGTGGTATCGACAAAAACATCGATGAAGGTCTTTACCTGGTTTTTAATCGCCGGTGGAACAGGCATGATCAGGAGTTCCGTAGCCGCTTTATTGATGGATTGTTTCAGGGAAATATCAGTTAGTTTGAGCAGGGTACCCGTCCACAGGACCGGGGTATAAAATACCGTGGCGGCTCCCGCAAAAAGAGCGCCCGGCAGCACAAACAGACTTCTGCCCACTCCCAGATATTCAACCACTTTACGGGTGATCAGGAGCTGAATCACCAGGGACACCATATTGGCGGTGGAAAACCAGAAACCGAAAAAAGCGGTCAGCTGGTCAGGGTCCCGGATCTTCGACGAAGCAATCGCGCTGTATTGAAATTCAACCAATTTGGCGACCACCACGCTGATCCCCATGATCAGGGCCAGGAAGGTCAGATGTTTTGAATTCCGTATCAGGCGCAAAGGGTATTCATGCAGGGCTTTCGTTTGCCTTAGTTGAAAGGAGCGGTTGTATTCGGGGATAAACCGCGACCAGATCCTCCGGTTCACCGCCATGCTGATGATCAAAAGCCCTGCTGCATAAAAGAGGAGGTTGATGCTATCCGACACGGAGGCCAGCAGGGAGGTCACATAACCCCCGACGATCCCTCCAGCAATCGCTCCTGCACCGATAATGCCAAAAAGCCGTTTGGCCTCCAGCGAACTGAATACCATATTCCCGAGAAGCCAGAATTGGGAGGTCGTGATCAGACCAAACAGGGCCACTCCGATATAAATCAGGTAACTCATCCAGTCTTTGAACAAATCCAGGCGCAACAGGATGGCAAAAGTGAGCAGGCAAAAAATGGAAATAAGGTGGGTGCGGGTGATGAGCGCGCCCAGGGGGATCCGGTTCAACCACCGGGAATAGGCCGAAGCAACCACCAGGGCCGTCAAAGCTACCAAAAGGAAGACCAGGGGCAGTTTTTCAATGCCTGCACGGGACAGGAATTGGGCGTTCACCACGGGTTTAATGATCCACAGGCTCTGGATGATCAGGAAAATGGTCAGCTGCATCAGCCAAACCCGCCTGAATTCGCCTTCACGGATGTCAAAAATTCGTAAATGAAAGTCCCTCCACTTCGACAAAAGGGCTTCAAGCATAATTTATGCTAAGCTAGCCGTTTGCCACCAATGCGCTGTCGATTTTGAGCATCAGGTCCCGGAGGAGTTTTTCCCCCTGACTGTCCATGGCCAGGGCTACCACGATGTACCGGCGGCTGTCATCCCAAACCAGGGCGGAATCGGCATGCCAGTTTTCCCAGGTGCCCGATTTGCGATATACTTTTGCTTTTGGAGCCACCCGGTCAAGGACCGAAACAAACTTATGGTGGAGTTGTGGATCGACCAGGATCTGGAGCATATCCCGGGACCGTTCCGGATTGACCAACTGACCAAAGGCCAGTTTATAATAATATTTACAAACCTGTTCGACGGAAGCGGCGTGGCTCAGGTTTTTAAGCGGATCACCCATGCGGGTACCGCCGCCGCCATAGGGTTTCCCAACCCACAGGCCCCCGCCGTTGTCCTTATCGTACAATTTATAAGAGGGGTGCTGGAGGACCCGGGCGATTTGCCCAATGCCGACCCTTTGGATCATTCTGCTGGCAGCCTCATTGCTGGATTTGGCAATCATCCATTTCATATCCTGTTTTACCTCCGGGGTTTCCTGCAGAGTGCCCTGGGCAATGGCCTCTTCAGAAGCCAGCAGGACGGCGATTTTGGGCAGGCTGGCCGCATACATCATATGATTCCCGTTGATAGCGGCAAACCGCGAATTCATGGGGTCGTACATATCGACCACCCCGATACTCAGGGATTTATTTCTTGCCAACTCCATCCACCGCCGGTCTGAGTTCAGGATGGTTTCCAGTTGGTCTTGCAACTCCTGATCCTTAAGGGCTTCAAGAGGTTTTACCACCCCTTCTGGTACGGGGAGCGGGAGATGGTCCAAAACCGGATGCCCGGGATTTGCTACCGCTTCGGCCTTGCCGACCGGATTTCCGGGTAATGAGGTTGAAGGAACCGAACTCCAGGAAGTGAGGGTAAAGAAAAAAACAATAAGGATTGAACTCATTGAGATCAACAGGGAATAAGCGGTGAATTTTTTCATATAAATACTTCATTCTGCTTATCAGGCAGATAATACAAAGTTAACCCCCTCAAAAGGAAAAAGGACAGGCTTTGATGCTTGTTAACATCCGCCTCATTTTTTAAGCCGGCCATAACTATGGCTGTTTTTTTTTGAGGTTAAAACAATTTTCCGCCGCATTTTTTTAACGAGCCGCTAACGTATTTTTGGGCGGGTGGAGATAAAGCCGAAAAGTCCAGGGGAAAAGTTAAACAACCTGTATTAAATTTGAATGTGTCCAATAGCCATATGACCGGTTTGAAAAGGCATTCTTTGAGGATGTATGTCTTCCTGTTGCTCACCGCCACAAACCCTCCGTTCACCAACGGGCAAACCTCGATCTCCAAATGGCAATTTGGGAAACAAGGCGCGGTATCCATTACCTATGACGATGGTTCCATCAATCAGTTCCGTAAAGCGCTTCCAATCATGAACCATTTAAAATTGCCGGCTACCTTTTTTATAATTACCGGACAGATACCCGGATCCCAATACCAGGGAAAATTTATCGGTCGCCCCGTAAGTGAAATTATCGAAGAGTCTTCAAGCGTCCTCACCAATAAAGACAATTTTTTTGAACGGGCTTCGGCAGCGGGCTTCCTGGGTTACAGAGGCACCTTAGCCTATCATACGCGGGCGGGGGCTTTGTACGATGCCGGAAAAGAAGAAGAGGCCTATGCCATTCTGGATGACCTTTATCAAAAAGTACGGAACCAGGAGTTTCTGCCTGACACCGGAACCCGCTACGGGGAGATTCCGGCGGATAGAGTCACCTGGGATGAAATCAGAAGCTTCGCAGCCCAAGGACATGAATTTGCCAGCCATACGGTTACCCATCCTTATTTATGCGCACTGGATGAGGTGAACATAAATTATGAACTGGAAAAAAGCAGGGATGAAATACAAAGGCAGCTTGGCCCGGAATATACCTTTTCGGCGGAGATCCCTTACGGCACGGAACATGAGCGGGCCATGAAGTATGCACACCGGGTATTCCCCGCCCTGAGAAACCGGATGCCCGAACACTACCTGGTTGAACTCAACCGAGCCAGCACCAAAAACCCTGTAGATTTTACGGAAGAGTATGTGCAGTGGCAGCGGGGAGCGGTGGCCAGGACCTCCTTGCCCATGATGAAGTCCTGGATCGACACCACTCTTTTAAAAGATAACATTTGGCTGGTTCTGGTAATCCATGGAGTGGACGGTATCGGATGGGAAGCGCTGAGCAGTGAAGTCCTGGATGAATATTTCCGTTACCTGAAATCCAAAGAAAACCATCTCTGGATCGCGACGTTTGGAGAAGTCACCAAATATATGCGGAGCCGCATGAACGCCAGGGTCCAATCGAAAAGCCAGGATGGGAAGATAACCGTAAGCCTTACCCATTCCCTGGACAAATCCCTCTACCAGGTCCCCTTGACCTTAAAGACTTATGTGCCTGGCCATTGGAACGAGGTCAGGATAAAACAAGGAAATGAAATCAAGCGGATCCGGCAACAACTTGATTCCGCCGGCGCCTATGTGCTTTATCAGGCCTATCCGAATTCGGAAGAGATCGAACTGACCGCAAATTAGGATGCCATGCCGCCCTCAATCCTTTACCATATAAAATAACTACCATGGCCGAATCCAATAACCCGAGCAGGGTCTCCGGACCTCCCCGCATCGCTTCAATTGATATTTTGCGTGCCCTGACCATGGTCCTCATGATCTTTGTAAATGATCTGTGGTCTTTGAAGTCCATCCCGGCCTGGCTGGGGCATGTGGAACAAGGAGTGGACGGCATTGGGCTGGCCGATGTTGTTTTTCCGGCCTTTCTTTTTATCGTAGGAATGTCCCTGCCCTTTGCCATTGACAACCGGAGGAAAAAAGGAGATACAGGGATACAGATCACCGGTCATATCCTCCTGCGCACGATTTCCCTTCTGGTCATGGGGGTATTCCTGGTCAACGGGGAAACCTTCAATGCCGCAGCCACCGGTATGGCCCGGTATCTGTGGAATCCAATCTGTTGTCTTTCTTTTATCCTGATCTGGAATGCCTATCCGCCAACGACAGGTAAGGCCTTGAAATACGGCTTAAAATCAATAGGCATGATTGCGCTGTTGGTGCTTGCGTTCATTTACCGCGGAGGCACGGAAGGGGACATCTACCGATTTTCACCCCAGTGGTGGGGTATCCTTGGACTGATCGGCTGGGCTTATTTGGTCAGCGCCCTGGTCGTTTTGTGGTCAAAAAACAGATTGGCCTACCTGCTGCTGGCCTGGACTTTTTTTGCCCTTCTCAGTATTGCCGCTAAAGCGAAATGGTTTTCGATCGACGCCTTGTCCTTTATCCCGGGGGCTATCAGCGGCGGAACGCTGACGGGTCTTGCCCTGGGTGGGGTTGTCGCTTCGCAGGTGTTCAGGTATTACCGGGAGCGCCGGGACGACCGGACCATGACCTACCTGTTTGGTGCGGCCATCGTAATCCTGGTGGCGCTTTCGGTCCTTACCCGTCCTTACTGGGGCCTGGCAAAACTGGGAGCCACCCCGGCCTGGCTGTTTTTATGCAGCGCTTTTACCCTGGGCGCTTTTGTAATCATCTATTGGATTTCGGATGTATACGGGAAAGCCGCCTGGTTTAACCTGATCAGGCCGGCCGGAACCGATACCCTTCTCTGCTACCTGATGCCCTATTTTGTTTATTTTATTCTGCGGGTCTTGCATGTCCGTTTGCCTGAGGTCCTGGTTACAGGGGGTATCGGGCTCGTAAAATCATTTTTGCTGGCCTTGTTGTGCGTATGGCTGACCAGGATTTTGAATGGTGCGGGCGTGAAACTTAAACTGTAAGGAGGTCGATCTGTCGGTGAAGTCATCCTGCAAATAGCGAAGAAAGGGAGAAAGGGAGAAAGGGAGAAAGGGAGAAAGACGAAGGATGAAGGGAGCGAAAGGCCTCAACTCCCAGCTCCCAGCCATTTTATTTTTCCTTGATATCCTTTCCGAGCCTTTGTTGCACCAGGTCCACCGGATATTGTTTTGAAAAATCATGTACGGCAAACCGGAATTCTTCAAAGGCTTTTGCCCAGGCTTCCGCTTCCTCCCGGCTATATTCATAAAAGCCATGTCCGTTGAAAATTCCTTTACCCCCTTTCTGCACGATCTTTTCCATAAAAGGGGGTACCTCGGACAGGTTGCTCAATTCGGGAAACAGGTCTTTCATCACATGATAATAGGCCTGGAACCCGGTCAGGTCCATATAACGGAAAGGCCCGCAAAAAGTCATCCAGCGGCCGGCATCGTTTCTGCAGGCCCTGTCGATGTCTTCCAATCCGGTGTAACCGTTGGCAACCAGGTAGAGCGCTTCCCGGTACATCGCGTACATGAGCCGGTTGGTGATGAATCCGCGGATGTCTTTGCGCAGCAGGGTAGGTTCCTTTCCCCAGGTCGACGCCAGAAGATAAAGGGATTCGGCAACCGACGGGTCGGTATCTGGCCCGCAAATGATCTCCAGATATGGACTCGTAAATGCAGGTTCCGCCCAATGCATGCCTAAAAAGCGCCCGGGGATTTTAAGGTTGGCTTGTAAGTCCGTGATGGGTATGGCTGAGGTATTGGTGGTTATGATCGTTTCTGCGGACACCGCCTCTTCGATCAGGGCCAGTTGCGATTTTTTAACTTCCAGGTCCTCCAGTACGTTTTCGGAGATGAGACGGCAGGGCTCCAGGTCCGCATGATGCTTTGTGTAGGAGATCCCGGATAAAAGATCCTCCACATTCCGGTCATGGATCCCCTGTTTCCTGGCTTCATCCAGGCTATGCCGGATGCGCCCGGGAGCGGTATCAAGGTCGGATTCAAGTCCGGCCAGGCCAACCACTTATAGCCCCAGATCAAAAATGCAGCGGCTATGCTGCAACCCATATAACCTAAGCCGGCCACACCCACCGCGTTGGATTCCGTATTTATCATAAAACCTGATGTTTTTTTGATGACGAGTTTCAGGTCACTTGCTGGTAAACTTATCAAAAACCCGGGTCAGGGAGAAACATTTCTCACCCCGGCATTCGATAAAAATTTCAAGGGCAGTCCAAAGTCCTGATTTCATGTGGGGACAGTGTAAACAAAGCCCCTTCAAACTCAGCCACCTGGGTGGTGTTTGCATAGTTGATCAGGATCAGTTTTTTCCGGCCCTCTTTATCCAGGAGGAGGGCATCCAGGATCAAGGGTTGGCTGCTCAGGGTTTCAATGAGCTCCCCACAGGATCCAAGCCAGGTTTTCAAAGCATGAAACACGGGATAAGCCTCGCCCTCTGCCGATAATAGGCCTTGGTTTCCCGCGCTTTGGTATAAGGTCACAGCCTCACATCCACCGAGTGCGAGTCTTTTCAGGCTGCCCAGGGCATAGGCTGCACCCAGGAATGTTTTCTGCCGGGGATCCGTTTTTTGCTGATTGGTAAAATTCCTTTTTTCCGGATCCGTGGCATTGGGGTTCCGGCGCATGCGTAAAGTGATTGGCGAGATATGAATGCCCATATTTGCACCGAATTTATGTTTTGCGGACAGCACCAGTTCTTCCAAGGACCCGGTATTCTCTATAAGGGTACGGTCATCAAATGCATGTACCTGGGGATTGACGGAAAATGAAACGAAGTCCAGGCCGCTGGTTTCCATCCGGTGCCGGTTTATCTCGGTAAAATTAAAATCAGTGCCTGCCCCGGTTTTCGCTTCCGTAAATGCCGAACGGATCACCGGAAGGCAAGACAGCGCGTCCGGTGAAGTCACCGGATGGTCTTCGCTCAAAAGGAGGATGTATTGAGGCCGTATCCGATGACTATGGCAAAAGCCGATAAACCGTTCAATCTGGTGCAGGCAAGGGGCCGTCAGGTGAAGTGCAAAATAGGGTGAACAACCGAGCGAAACACTGTTTTGATATTCCCTCAGGCCTTCGGCTTCCCAAGCCGGCCGGGAGAGATTCAAATCAATCCGGTAATGGTCGAGTTGAAGGCTGCGTAAGACCGCCAGGGTTTCTGGATCCAGGCTTCCGATCTCCGTGGATGCCCCGGTCCCGATCCTTGGCGTAGGGAAGCGGCGATGAGTGGATCTTATTTTAATCGTCGGGTCCGGGGTGCGCAAGGCAGCCAGGGTTTCGAGGGGCTTGAACTGCACTTTTTGAAAAACAGTCTCGCCCGTATGGAGTTTGACCGGGAAGGGCAGGGACAATGGGGTGCAAAACGTCTTGAAAGAAGCGTCAGACCAGTTGCGCTGATCTTCGGTTTCGAACAGGTCTCCCTCGAAGTCCAGGGAATACCAACGGCCCCCGGCTTCCCATTGAAAGCCCCGGATCAACTTAAAGGGGTTTACCGGATCGACCTGGTCAGGAAAAAAAGATTTGCTCACCGCTCCCGTGGGATGTAATATTTTACAAGGTTGGCGTGCGGCGCTGATCGGGTGGAGGATGCAAAAGCCGGCCCTGTTTTTTAAAAGATCCGTGAGGGCTCTGCCCCGGATCATAAACTCCAGGGAGCCGTCTGCAAATCCGGAAATGCTGACCCGCCATTGGAAAATCCGCCTGCCGTCTTTTTCGTGATAAGCATCGTATTCAATGGTAAAATGGTCGGCTTGGATATCCGTTACCTCCTGTTCTGTCTGAAGGGAAAGGGTTGCCCAGTTTTCATCCCTCAGGGCAAAATAGATCATGCGGAGAATCTCGGTTTCGCCGTAAGTTATATAACGCAGAAACCCGGATTCGTAGAGCATTTGGACCGGTCCGGCATGGAGGATCATATCGTTTTCCTGTAAAACTAAAACCAGTCCGCGAACCTTTCGAATTCTTTTATTCCCCGGCTCTGTGAAGGTGGGTTCGCAGTATGGCCATTATTGTATAAATTTGAAGGCCTGAAGCAACAATGAATTAGTATGAAATTGAAATCCATTCTCGCCGTATTCCTGTTTTTTTCCACCTTTTCCATCCCTGCCCAGGAAATAGGCATCATCATGGGCACGGCCCGCCACATCATGCAGGAGGATGTGGAGCAAGGCCTCATCCGGCTGAAAGAACTGGGTATCCGGCACCTTGAAGGGGCCGGTTCCAGGACCATGAGCCGGGAAGAATATAAAAAACTGCTGGACAAGCATGGATTTGACGTAGTGGCCAACGGGGTCAATTTTGAACGACTGGAGCATCCGGACAGCATCAAAAGGATCATTGACAACATGAAGTTTTACGAAGCGGAATATGCGGTTTGTTACTGGATTCCGCATAAAGGGGATGATTTCACTTTCGCCGATATGCAAAAGGGCGTGGAGGTCTTCAATAGGGCGGGCAAACAATTTGCCGAATCCGGCATTTCGCTTTTATACCATCCGCACGGTTATGAATTCAGGCCTTACGACGGGCCGGGCACCATGTTTGACTACATGATGGAAAAAACCGACCCGCGTTATATCAATTTTGAAATGGATGTTTTCTGGATCCGTAACCCCGGCCAAAATCCCGCGGCCCTTCTCAGAAAATATCCGGGCCGTTTTCCGCTGACCCACCTGAAAGACCGGCTTCCGGGATCGGTGGATAATCCCAACGGCCGCCAGGATCCCCAGCGTAACGTAGTGCTGGGTTCGGGCGATGTCAATATTGCCGAAGTCATGAAGGCCGCCAGGGAAACGGGGGTGAAATACCACCTGATTGAGGATGAATCCGCCCGTGCCGGGGTCCAGTTGCCCATGCATCTCAAATATCTCCGTTCTCTCGACCTGGACATGCAGGCTGTGGAATTATCCGTCAGTTCGCTCCGCAAGGCTATGCTCAGTGCGGATTCCCTGGCTCTTCGCAATCTGACCTGTGAAGAGCTTACCTATGGACATTCCGGCGGATTGATCGAAGGCCGCGAAACCTTTGTCAACAACCTGGTTACCAAAAAGACCGACTTTATCACCATGGACCTCAAAGACCAGGAGATTACGGTCAAGGGGGATGTGGCCTGGGTGCGCCACCTCCTCTCGGCGGAGATCGTGGACAATGGAAATAAAAACAACGTTAACCTGAAGATATTATTGATCTGGACTAAGGTGGACGGGATCTGGAAGTTGCTGGCCAGGCAGGCGGTGAGGGCTTGATGGAGGGAATTAAATAATTAAAAAATTAAAGAATTAAGAATTAAGGATTAAGGGGGGGGGAGTTTGTCGGCTATTCCTTGATTATTTTATTTACCCTTACCTGGTTTCCATAGAATACCCGGATGAAATAAATGCCATCCGGTTGAGTGCTGAGGTCAATGGATTGCGTTAAAGGGCCTTTAAAAACCGTCTTGCCCTGAAGGTTTGTGATTTCAATGCTGGTGCGGCCGGATAATAAGGCACCATCGGTCTGGATTTGAAATATTCCCCGGCCGGGCACCGGCCAGATTTTTATTTTTTTGTTTTCCGGTACATCCCGGTTGGAAACCGTCAGCCTGCCCAGGCAGGAAGAGGTATCCACACAGCCGTTCTTGGAGAGGATCACTGCATAGAGTCCGTGGTCTTCAGGCATAAAGCTTACCGAACTTTGACCTTCCAGGGGGACCAAACCAGGGCAGGAAACCCATTGGTAAGCGGCCGTGGTGTCCCGGGCCATCAGCAAGCCATTCGTTTGAAGGACAGCGGTATCGAGGCTTAGGGCGTTTACCGGCAGCATTTTTGTTTCCGAAGAGCCGCAGAGGTTAGACGCGAAAACCATCAGATGACCTGAGGACGTACCCGCTACCAGGTTGATGATGGAACTGTGGGATTGACCCTGCCACCCTGCCGGAACAATCCAGGTATAATCCGTAGCTCCGTTGGCCGGCGTTATCTGGTAGGCGTGGATACTGCCTGAACACACATTGGTGTCACCGGTAATAGGTCCGGGAAGAGAGGGGATGGAGTTGGCCCGGACCAACAGGGGCCTGAAGGAAGAAGAACCGCATGCATTCATAGCGGCTACGGTCAAAATACCGCTTGTATTGCCCGTAATGAGGGATATCGAAGTTCCTATAGAGTTACCGGACCAGCCAAAAGGGATGGACCATTCGTAAGCCGTAGCCCCGTTTACAGGCTGGATGCTGTAGGTCAGGGAACTTCCCGGACAGACGCTGGTATCTCCATTTATAGGACCTGGAACAGCCGGTGTTGACCTTACGGCGACGGCCAGGATCCGGATCGCGGAGGCACCGCAGGCAGCATTCGCGGACACGGTGATGTTGCCCCCGGTGGGTCCGGGCACAACGTTTATCGAAGTGCTGCTTGAACTTCCTGACCAACCTGCCGGCAAGGTCCAGTTGTAGGAATCTGCGCCTGTGACTGCTGCAATGGTATATGTTTTGGCATTTCCCTGACAAACGGCGGTATCCCCGCTTATTGACCCCGGCATCCCGGGGGAAGGGGTCACGGTGACCACAAGGTTTCTTGCCTGTGAAAGGCCGCAGGCGTTGTTGGCCGTCACGGAAATATTCCCCCCGGAAGTCCCGGCGGTGACCGTAATGGATGATGTCATCGAATTGCCGGTCCAGCCATCCGGCAAAACCCAGGCATAGGAAGTTGCACCACTGATGGTACCGATATTATAGGTATTTGTACTGCCTGAACAAATGGTGGTATTTCCATTGATCGTGCCTGGTGTTGCCGGTGGGCTGTTGACGGTTATTGCCAGGGACCGCACTGAAGACGATCCGCAGGCATTATTGGCCATCACGGTGATCGTACCGCCGCCGGTCCCTGCAGTGGTCGATATGGTATTGGTCATGGAACTTCCTGTCCATCCCCCGGGTAAAACCCAGGTGTATGAATTTGCGCCGCTCACGGTGTTTACACTGAAAATATTGTTGCTCCCTGAACAAATACTGGTATTGCCGCTGATCAATCCCGGGGTGGACGGGCTTTGATTTACCGTGACTGTGAGGATTCGGGCCTGGGAGGGTCCGCAGGCATTGTTTGCAGTCACCGTAATGTTTCCATTGTTGGGCCCGGCAAAGGTATTGATGGTATTAGTGACCGAAGTTCCGGACCATCCACCGGGCAGGGACCAGGTGTATGAGGTGGCTCCGTTCACCGGACCGACACTGTATGTATTTGGACTTCCCGAACAGACGGTGTTGTTGCCGGTGATTAGGCCCGGTGTTGAGGGTGGGCTGCATCCCTGGACGACGATGGTCCCTTTCATTCCCTGGGAAGCATGGGGCACACAGACGTAATAATGGGTGCCGGCCCCCAGCTGGGCGGGCAGGACCAAACCTCCGCCAAATGGAAGCTGGAAGCCTCCGGCAAGGGAGCTGGTTCCATTGGCATTCCAGGTCCCCTGGCTGACTTCCCGGACATTGTGCGCAACGGCAAGATTAAATTGCACACTGTCGCCCGGGCTGATGGTAATCGTTGCAGGTGAAAAACTGTTGCCTGAATTGGTTACGAACCAGGTTTTGCAGAATCCCGGAAGAGAATAAATAATAAGGCAGGTAAAACAAATAATTTTCATTTTAATAATTATGAGTCCCGGTAATTTGATTTTGGACAGAAGTTCTCTGCCCCCTGCAATTCTGGTCCGGAGGTTCTTGGTATTAAAAGATTAACGACTCCCGGATTAATTTTGTGACTTCGCCCGGACCGAAGCGCTGTTAATATTTAACCACGCAGGGACTCCATTCATTATTATTTACCTGGAAATAAACAGATTTAAAGCACATAGCGGCGATCCTGTAGCCGATGAAGCCGTATTCATGATTTTGGATAAAATGGATTAAAATAAACCGAGTTGATTGGACGAATGAAAGCCCGTAAATGGGGTCAGGCAATGCTCATTTTGTATTCCATTATTTTAAGCACATCCATTAATTTTTTCTTATTGTTCACAGCAATGACCAAAGGGACCAGTTTACCGATGGGTTTAAGGGTCCCAAGTTCATTTTTTATTTTTTGGGCGATATCCAAAGCCGCAACGCCTGAAATGGTTTTTGACGTAAAAAAGAAACTTGTTTTAAAACCCGTATCCCATATGGACAACCAACAAACGGTCCTGGATTTTACGCAAACCTTGCACAGCCAAGCTTTGCCATCCTTGTAATAATTCCATTTTGGTTCTAAATGGTATTTTTCACCGGTCACTGTTTGAATAAACGCTTTAAATAAAACGAATGGTTTACCCAGCGCTTTGCCTAATACCTCCGCTGAAGGATAGACCTTCTCCTCTCTCAACAACTGGGTTTCCATGTTTTTCATAGTTAATAAGGATCCTTGTTTTTAACCCATTGAAATCCCAATGAGTTTCCCAATCCCAAAAGTCACGGTTGCGGCAGCCAAACCAAAAAGGACCTGCCTGAAGCCGGAAAACCAGACATTTCTTCCGGTAAACAAGGTGATGGCCGCACCGATCAGAAACAAGCCGGCTGCACTGGCTGTTACGCTGAGGACAATGGCGGGCATGCCGCTGGAGAACATGAATGGGATCACCGGAACGATGGCCCCAAGGGCAAACAGGATAAAGGAATAAAGGGCCGCTTCCACTGCTGAACCTTTCAATTCCTCCGCATTGATGCCCAGTTCCTCCCTGACCAGCGTTTCATGGGCCAGATCCTTATTTTTAAGAAGCTCTGATGCCATGTGATGAGCCTGTTCCTCGGGGATGCCTTTTGCCATATAGATTAAAGCCAATTCTTTCATTTCTCCTTCAGGATTGGTCTCCAGTTCTTCCATCTCCAGTTTCATCTGGTTTTCGTACAGTTCCTGGGAACTTCTGACAGAAATCCATTCACCGAGGGCCATGGATAAAGCTCCCGCCAACAGGCCTGCCAGGCCAGCCAGCAGCACCCCTTCCTGGCCGGAGGTTGCGCCGGCGATGCCCATGATCAGGCTGAAATTGGAAACCAATCCGTCATTGCCCCCCAAAACAGCCGCCCGGATGGCATTGCCTCCGACAGAACGGTGGCTTTTTTCCATTTTGGAGAGTTGGGCGCCGGTGACGTTTTTTTCCTTTTCCAGGATGGACCGAAGGATGGTTACATGGGTGGTTTCCATGCCGGTGATGGCCTGTTTATTTTTTTGTTTGGTGGAAATGACGGCATTGGACAGGTTTTTTTCGGTATCCATCAGGAATCCCAGCACATAGTCATAACCGAAGACTTTCCCGATCACATTCATCGTCTTGGCCCTCCAGGAAGGCCGGAGCAGGGATTCAAAGGGGAGGTTCTCCTTTTTGGCAAAAGCCTCGGCATGGCTTTTTTCTATCTCGCTCATTTGCCTGAACACGTTTACCAGGGTCGGATCGGATTCATGCTCAGCCAGTTTTAGATAAAGAAAACAGGCGTCCACCTCCGTTTGTACATTATTTTTTTTCATTTGGCAGGAATTGCATTTCTGAAATTACAAAATACCCGCCAAAGGTCTTGAAAGCGATGCCTTTAAGGGCGAACAGGCATTCCCGAGGAATAAAAGGGGGAGGGCCTGAACCTATCCGCCACTTGGGAAGTTTGCCATTTTTAATTTAACGTTAATAGCTACAATGATCATGAAAGGCTCCTTATCCTCTGGAAAAATTCCATTCACCGGTTCAGGATCGGTAAATATTGTATCCAGGGGCCCACTTCCCTGGTGTATTGCCTGGCCATGACTCTGGCTATTTGTGCAATATGGCTCAGGTCATGGGTGGTCCAGGTGGCAAGCAATTGGTCAAGGCGTACTTCTCCGAACTCCGGGTGGATCCCCGTCTTGGCAAGGTCCCGTGTATCAAGGTTTTTGGATTTCAGAATCCGGAGATTGTTGCTGCGCAGGGATTGGAATTCATCCAACAACTGCCGGATATTTTTCCCTTTACTGGCCTCGAATTGGGCAAACCGGTCAAAAGGCTCGAATTTCCTGTCGGGGCCACCGGAGAGGATGATCTCCATTCTGGGGATCCAGTCTGTCCGGTCGCCGTGGATCAGATGACCGACCACATCAAAAGGACTCCAGGTCATTTCCCCTTCATTGTTGTAAATCCACTCCTCGCTCAGTCCGCCCAGTAGGGCTTCCAATAACACCGGGGTGCGGCTTAGGATTTCAACGCTTTTATTCAGATCAAAATTCATCATTTGTTAAACGCTTACAAGAGGCAATCCTCGATTCGATTACCCACGCATACTTTATTAATCATTGAGCCGCCCTCTCGTATTTCCATAATTTATTGGCCCAGGGGATGAAGTATTTAAAATCGGGTGCATCCGTATGACCGCCATCGTGTTGCCTCCAGGCCAGCTCCCCATCGAGAAGCCCTTCCAGTACCGGGGGCATGGTCGCGGTCCTGTATTCGTGCGATACCCCCAGGTCCCTTGCTCCTAAAAGTTTGTATACAGGCCCGGCTGCCACAGTGGCCATATAGCTTCCCTGCTGATCCAGCCAACGGGCGTCCCCTTTTTCAGGTATGCCATAACTTACAAATACCGGCCTTGGGGCGCAGAGGGCAAGCAATTCGTGGGAATCCACGGAAAGATCACAACCCGTCTTGCTTCCAAAATCAGCTTCCGCCGCCCCGTATTTCATATAGTTGCCGGCCATCCAGTAATATAAACCACCGGTCAGGTTTTCCACGGCTTCACCAAACACTCTGCGATGCAGGGTTGCACCGCCTTTCCCGGAAGAGCCAATCAGGCCGGTGGCAAAGCGGGGTTCAAAGGCCAGGGTGACCAGGGCCGCTTTACCATAACGCGAGACCCCTTCAATACCCACTTTTTTCGCGTCGACCAGGGTATCCGTCTCAAGGTAATCGAGGCCGCGCGCCGCACCCCAGGCCCAGGCCCGGAGCGCACCCCAGTCTTCGGGTCTCCTGGCTTGACCTTTGTTGACCAGGCCAATGATCCCCCGGGTTAGTCCCGCACCGTTATCTGCCTGAATGCTTGCGGGGTCAATGGTGGCATATCCCCAACCGGCCGCCAGGAGCTGTTCCGTGGGGGGGAGGTCCCCGGCGGGAGGCGGCGCAAAAAAATTGGGAGCTGGTAAGCGGGTGACGGGCGAATAAGCGGGATAACGATCGAAAATCGCTTTCAATGAAGGATCGGCTTTGATCATCATTTCTTTAAAAACCGCGTTGAGTTTTTCCATGTCTTCAGCCGGGGGCTGTGCCGGGGAAGGGAAGGCCGGCCGTCCGAACATCATCAAAACCGGCACCGGCCCCTTTACATTGGCGGGGACCACCAGGATCATGTTGATGTCAACCTGGATCAGTGGGTAGGCGCTGTTGTCCACATGGCCAATCACCTGTTTTGCTATGACCGGTACACGGCCGACAAATTCGCGGTCCGTGATTTTTACGGTCCAGGTCACTGCAGGGATATGTTCTGGAAGCCGTCCATATACTTCTTTCTCAAAGTCCTCCACAATTTCAGGCCGGCGTTGTTTCCACCATTGTTCAGCTGAGGACACTTTTTGTCCCGAACGGGTGGTCAGGATTTCCGGTAATTGAGGGCAGGGATTGGCTTTTGATTCGTCATAGTTTGCATGGTTGGGAGCGGATTCGTTGCCGCTTGGTCCGGGCCTTAGTTTTTTTATGCCCAGTTGGCGCATCATATCATCATGGTCTTCCTGGGCGGTCATGGTTACCAGCGGAGGCCATTGGCCACCCTTATTCGCCTCCTGGCCGATGGATGGGTGAAAAAACCACATAGCCATCCATAAAAAGTTGAATTTTTTCATGTTTCAAAAAATGGTTTATTGGAATTTTATTTTTCGCTGACTGGCTGGTCGGTCCTGAACGGGGAAGCCGGCAATCCTTCCCGGTTGTATAGATTGGGATTGACCGGGTTGTCCGCCCAGGCATAACGCACATGTCGTGGGTTAGGGACCTCCTGATTCCAGACCATCAACTCGTTCCCCCGGATCACCGCCTTTGCCCAAACAAATTTTTTGTCCTCGCCCGCGATGGCAAAATCGCTCAGCTCCTCGCCGTCAAGGGATATCAGGCCGCTGCCAACCTGGGTGAAGGTGATCCTGATTTTATCGCCTTCGATGGCATGGGAATGGTAAAGGGGGCCGGAATGGACCAAGGATTCACCATAAGCGATTTTCAGGGCGGCCAGGGCCATTCTTTCCCCGACGTCTTTTTTATTGTCCGGATGAATGTCGTTCCATTCACCCAGGTCAATGTTTACGGTCATTGCGGTATTGGGCAGGCTGAGGGCCTTTGCCTGGGATTCCCTCAATTCGGCCCAGTTGCTTTCCGAAGGCAGATAGTTATAATCCATAAAATTGGGCAGCTGGGCATAGATGAAGGGAGCTTCGGGCTGATTGAATTGGTTGCGCCAGTCCCGGATCAAAGTGGGCAAGAAACCTGCATATTCTTTGGGTCGTCCGGCATTGGTCTCCCCCTGATACCAAAGGATCCCTTTGATGGGGTAGTGGGCGACCGGGGCCACCATGGCATTATACAGGGCGGTGGGCTGATTCTGGGCATTGATCCCGCCCGGCGACGGAGGCCGGGGTATAAAAACTTCGCCCACTTTGTATTTCCAGTCCCCCTTGAGGTCAACCGTATCGTTGGAGGTGAAAATGCAATAAGGTTTATCAGGCACAAAACCGCCTTTGCCGTTGAAATTGGTAACCCGGATGACAAAGGTATTTTTACCTGCTTTCAAAAGTCCGGCGGGGACCGAATACCTTCTTTGGGGATACTGATAGGTGACCTGGCCGACTTGTTTACCGTTGATGTATAAAATATCTGCGTCCACGATGCGGCCGAGCCAAACCCTGGCTGCTTTGCCAGCCATGGCAGTGGGCAGTTCGATTTCTCTCCGGTACCAAACCACCCCATTCAGATCTTTGACGCCCTGGTCTTCCCAATAACCGGGAATATGAATGGTCCGCCAAGCCGAAGGGAGGTAGTCTTCGGCAAACCATGTTTTTGGCCCCGTAAGCCCCTTATCCTGGGAAGGCCTTGCGGCTGGATTGTTTGGAGGGGCTGCCCTCCGGTTCATTTCATGGACATAGGCCGTGTCCTTGTTTTTATTAATGGTCTGAAGAACCTGGGGAAATTCCCTGAACCCCTCTTCGCTGGTCCAGGCTTCGATCGGGGTGCCCCCAACGCTGGCATTGATCAAACCAATGGGTATCCTGTATTTTTCATAGAGTTTCAGGGCAAAAAAATAGGCTACGGCGGAGAAGGGCCTGACCTCTTCCCTGACCGCCGGTCTCCAGGAGCCTGCGGATAAGTCTTCATTCGGGCCGGAAAGGCTGGTCCGCGTTGGGATAAGAAATTGCCTGATTTCCGGCTGGTTCGCGGAGGCGATATCATGGGCATAAGTCACATCATGGATGTTCATCTGGTGGACCATATTGGATTGTCCGGAACAAAACCAGACGTCTCCAAACAGGATGTCCTTCAGGGTTATGTCGTTTTTACCGGAAATTTTAATGAGGTGGGGGCCGCCCGCCTTCATGGCCGGTAAAACGAGTTTCCATTTGCCTTCCGGGGAGGCGGTGGTTTCATGGCGCCGGCCGTCAAAGATAATGCTGACTTTTTCTCCTGCCGATGCCCAACCCCAAAGGGGAATGGGCTGATCCCTCTGCAGGATCATGCTGTCCCGGATGATTTGCGGAAGCCTGATCTGGGTAAAGGAGGGCGCCGGATTCAGCAATAAAGTCAAATAAAATAAAAAAGGGCGCCGGTTTACGCTCCAAGGCATCCTGGTCATAAATCCATTTGATTATCTAAGTTTTAAAGCGAATACCCTTTCGGGTGTTCAAATCCTAATCTATGGATAAAAATAGGAAAAATTAAAGGTTAAGGTATCGGGGGTGTATGACAAATTGCCGGTTTACACTTTAGGATTGTTCTATCAGGGATGAAACCCCGGCCAACCGTATACAGTGCTTCTTCTTTCCGGGCCGGCTCTCCGGTCATGTTATACGAAGGAACCAGAACTTCAAATTGGTAATTACAGCCTGGTAAGTTTTGTAAAAGCCTACCGGATATTTAATTCTTTATAAAATTTCGGAAGATTATAAAGAAGCATGCAATCCGGTTCATGACAGGGTAGCCCCTACCAATCCCGTAACGAACCATCCCTGCAAATAAATCCAATTCCTTGGACTTGGCTAAGCAGAAAAGGCAGGTCCGGACAAATGACCTGCTGGTGACCCAGGCCCCGGCAACAGATTAAAATCTACAGCCGTCGGACTATTGCACTACCATCACTTTTAAAATTCTGTTGGTCCCCAGGTTGACGTTATTGAATGTTCCGTTGTAAATGGAAACTTTTATCATTCCCGGCTCCGATACAAAGGTGGTCATTTGACAACCTTTAAGGTCTGCGGGAATGGACCCTACCACGATGTTTCCCAGATCCACTCCAGGTACTGCAATGGGAGGGGACAGCCAGGTGGTATTTATAAATATAATGCCCGGGTCTATTGTGTCGGCGACGGTGCTGATGATGTTGGCAATTCCGGAGGAAATGATCACCGAGTCGGGGGTGACTGAAACTTTGATGCCGTCTGTTCCGGCGAGGACTTTCAATTTAGGCAGGGAATCGGTGACCCCGACGGGGATCTGCCCATCGGTGGCTTTGCCTAAGGAACGCAAAGCCCCCCGGTCATTGCCTATGATCAGCGAATTGGCGGTCAGGGTATCGGTGCCTGTTCCTCCGCGGCTCACGGGCAGGAGACCGGTTACTTTGGTGGCCAGGTCTATCGTGGAATCTGCAATGTCTGCATTGTTCAGGGTTCCGTCCAGGATCGCCCTGGAATCGATGGATCCGGTCCCAAGGTCCTGATTGAGTATAGTGGAGTCCAGGATGGTCCTTGAATCAATGGCCCCGGTATTAATATCCTGGTTGATCAGGGTGGAATCCAGTACGGTCCGGGAGTCTACGGCCCCCGTTTTGATATCCTGGTTGATCAGGGTGGAATCCAGTACGGTTCGGGAGTCTACGGCCCCCGTTTTGATATCCTGGTTGATCAGGGTGGAGTCCAGTACGGTCCGGGAGTCCACGGCGCCGGTATTGATATCCTGGTTGAGCAGGGTGGAGTCCAGTACGGTCCGGGAGTCCACGGCAGCGGTGTGGATGTCCTGGTTAAGTATGGCTGAATCCAAAATTTTATACGTAGTGATGGCATTGTCGGCGATATCGTCCGTGTAAAAGGAATAGGGCACCGACATAAACTGTTGGTTGCTCACCAGCCGGTAGTTGCCGTCGTTTTTGATGGCCAGTTCCACCTTTAAAAACTGGTCGGCATCGATCCAGGGGATGTCCAGCATCCGGGGATAGGGATTGCTGCCGCTGACCGTTCCTTTGCCGATGATGAGGGTGAACATTCCGTATTTATCCGTAGTGGTGGTATGCGTTTCTTCCCATTGAACAGGGCCATTCAGCCCTTTGGTAATGGTAAACCGCACCCCAATGGCTTTTTTGTACACGGGTTTTCCCGAAATATCGGTTCCGACAATTTCTTTGCCGGTTTCATCCACGGCCACCGCCTGGTAATAGATCCCGCTCAGATCTCCTATTTTATTTTGGGAAAGAGCATGGGGCAGGATTCCTATCGAAAAGAAAATACTTATATAAAAAAGTTTGTTCATTTTATATCGTTTTAGGTTTTAAGCTATATTTTATTCCGAAAAAGAAATGGACACGCCGACGCTTAAGCCGTAGCCAAAATTTTTCGTTTTTTGCCCCGGATCCTTTTCTATATTGGTCAGGCCCAGCAAATAATTTAATTCCAGGTAAGTAGAAATATAATCGGACAGTTTGATGTTCAGGCCAGGGGAAAAGATTAACCCGTAATCGATATTGCTCAGGAGGTTGGATTCCGTGATGTTGAGGTTTTCATTATGCGTCACCTGGAGGCCCCGGAGTAAAAAGGCGTAATAGCCGGAGGCGAGAAAATAGGGATTCACCGTTTCAAACCGGGTCATGTAGCCCAGCCCGAGTTTTAAATCGGCATATTGAAGTTTCCAGGAATAATTCTGGTCGTCATACACCAGGTTTGCCCCTCCGTTGCGCATGCCGATCCCCGGTTTAATGATCAATCCGATGTCATTCACATAACGGTAGCCGATGCCATAGGCCCCGGTGTATAAGCCCTGGTATTCCTTGTTGTGGGATACGCCCGCCCGGTCCTTGAATTTGAAGGAAGTAAAAAGTTGGGAGGCTTCCAGGACCAGCCCAGATTGTGCGGGCAGGACCGTCGAAAAGGCTACAAAGAGGCAGAGCAATAAAAAGAGTTTCATTGTTTTCATAATGCATTTTAATTGGAAATGATCAATTTCAAGGTTTTCGAATTTTGTTTGGAATCATGAATGGTGATTAAATACATCCCGTTTGCCCAGGAGGCGCAATGGATGGTATGCGACGAAAGGTTGGGGACTTTTTCGGAAAGGATGAACCGGCCGTTTACATCGGACACCGTAATGACGGAGGGCCCTGTTTCCTCTTCACTGGCTAAGGTCACCGAACGGCTGGCCGGGTTTGGAAATACGACTACGTTCAAATTATTCAAGAAGGGATTGCTGATTTCCTTCACCGTAAAAAGTACGGGTTGTTGAAAACCCTGTGCAACCGTTACCCCAATGGAACCCAACTCAGTATGAAAACTTTGACCGGCCGTCTGGCCGATCAGGATATTTTCAGTGAGCCCTGAAGAACCATAACTTGAAATCGATTGCCGTTTGATGGACTGGGTCCAGGCGGTACCCGGCAGGATGAATGCCATGACAAACAGTCCAGCCATGGACCATTTTTTCATTACAAGAATTTGATTCATAAAATTGATATTTATAGAAAGTGCCTCTCACCTGGAATCCCGTGCAAATCCCCGCACCCCCTATTTATTGTTTTAACTAAACTCTAAGTCGCTCCCGATTATTATGTTTTTGATAAAGAAATTTTCACAAATCCTTAAGCTATTGAGATTAAGCCGTTTCCTCAAGGGGGGGGCCGGGTTTAAATTCCAATGGATCAAGTGAATTGTTATTAAAATTATCAAGCCCGTGGCTTCAATAATCCAGGAGCAGGTCATCCGTTGAAAATTTTGTTTTATTTGCAGAAGGACCTGCCATTGGCCAAATCATGGGAAAGACGAATATAATCATTTAATTTACAAACAAATATATATATTGAGCGGAACGATATACGGATGGAATGTTCCCCCTTGTTTTAAATTCACCCGCTTTCGGCCAGTTTCAGTGTCGGGACCCGGAGACCAAGGAGGACCATCCCTCAATTCAGCGATGACCAACTGAGAAACAACAGAATCAGACGAAGTACGAGAACTGGAGGGCCAAAGGGCAGTGCAAAACCATAGTAGAATAATAATTCAACCGGGACAATGGCCAAAGACAGAACGGCGCTTCCTTTGTCACCATTCCAAAGTCCATAGCCCGCAACACATTCGACCACGCAAATGAGGAGAAATCCACTGAGGAGCGGCAGGGTCGTATGGATGCCCATTCTTTCAAAAGGCCCATACCCGTAGGACGGAAATCCAAGCACATATGGTATTCCCTTGCCTTTCATCAGGCTCCAAATCCCATACAAACACGGAATTCCAAATCCCAAGCCTGCAAACCATAAACATACCGCTGCTGTTTTGATCACTTTATTATTGGCTATTGATTCATTGAAATTATTGAAAAATTAAACTTCCACCGTATTTTCCAGGGTAAAACGGAGTTCCGCGAACTTTATGCGTCTCCCGGTTTTACAACCGGTTTGCGGGCATTTATTCCGGTCAATCGAAGGAGGATATTCTTATCTTATTGATATCTAAGATATTATATAAAAAAGGTATCCGTTTAGGAATTGCCTTCCCAAACCGGAATAACATATCAGTTACATTCAGGATGACCAGGGCGGGTAAGTCCGGGATCCGGAACCTTCCGTTTAACCCAAATCATGCAATAGAGTTTCGTAATGAAAGCCGGAAGGCCAATAAAGACTGGCGCTCCCGGACTATTTTTACCGCAAACATAGGCACTCCTATGGTGAGGATAAAAATGGGAGGCCGACCTTCATACTAAATCAACCTGTTCGGCCGGGAAGTGTCAGTATTTGAAGGCATTCCGGCTTGTAATAGAAAATCTATTGCATGGTTTGGGTTTAAGTCAAATCATAAAATAGTAAGTCTATTGCATGGATTTGGATTTAACGGCAGCCGGATTAATTCATGATCACCACCTTTAAATTCCGGTTTGTACCCAAATCGACAAAGTTGGAAGTGAGGTTGGTAATGGCGACCTTGATTATACCAGGTTCTGAAACAAAGGTGGTCATCTGACAACCATTTAGGTCCACCGGAATGGACCCGATGACGACGGATTCCATGGTCGCCCCTTCAACGGCTATGGGTGGAGATAACCAGGTCGTGAATATACTGATGATACCGGGATTAATGGTGTCGGCCACTATGCTTTGAATACTTTTTATTCCCGGAGAAAGGATGCCGGAAGATATCAGTACGGAGTCGGCGGTAATGGTAACCTTAACTCCGTCCTTACCGGCAAGGGTTTTTAATTTTGGAAGGGAATCCGTGATGCCAACCGGAATTTGCCCGTCCGTGGCTTTGCCGAGTGCATGTATCCCCCCACGGTCATTGCCCAACAAAAGGGAGTTGGCAGCCAGCGAATCGGCGCCTGTTCCACCATACATGACAGGAAGAATGCCGGTCACTTTGGAAGCCAGATCAATCGTGGAATCCGCAAGGTCCTCATTTTTCAAGGAACCATCGAGGATTAACCGGGAATCGATTGCCCCGGTGTTGAAATCCTGGTTGATGAGGGAAGAATCCCGGACAATGCGGGAATCGACACTGCCGGTAAGCAGGTCCTGGTTGGCAATGGATGAATCCAGAATGGAGCGGGAATCGATACTGCCGGTGGACAAATCCTGGTTGAGGATGGTGGAGTCCAGGAGGGTCCGGGAGTCCACACTGCTGGTCCGGAGGTCCTGGTTGGCCAGGGTGGAATCCTGAATGATACGGGAGTCCACACTTCCGGTAAGCAGGTCCTGGTTGGCAATGGAAAAATCCAGAATGGAGCGGGAATCGACACTGCCGGCGGACAAGTCCTGGTTTATGACGGAAGAGTCGAGGAGGGTGCGGGTATCGACACTGCCGGTGGACAAATCCTGGTTGAGGATGGTGGAATCCAGAATGATCCGGGAGTCTACGGCGCCGGTCCGGAAGTCCTGGCTGGTGATGGTGGAGTCGAGGATGGTCCGGGAATCGACACTGCCGGTCCGGAGGTCCCTGTTGAGGATGGTGGAGTCGAGGAGGGTGCGGGTATCGACGCTTCCGGTCCGGAGGTCTTGGTTGAGTATGGTGGAATCTAATATTTTAAGAGTGGTGATGGCATCCTCTGCTATATCATCCGTATAGAATGAATAGGGCACGGCCATGAATTGCTGGTTGCTTACCAGTTTATAATTCCCGTCGTTTTTGATGGCCAATTCCACTTTCAAATACTGGTCGGCCTCGATCCAGGGAATGTCCAGCATCCGTGGGTAGGGAGCGGCTCCGGTGGACGTTCCTTTTCCGATGATCAATGTAAATAATCCGAATTTGTCGGTGGTGGTCGTATGGGTTTCTTCCCATTGCACAGGGCCATTCAGTCCTTTAGTGATGGCAAAACGGACGCCAATGGCTTTATTATAAAGAGGTTTTCCGGAAATGTCCGTACCGACGATTTCCTTGCCGGTTTCATCCACGGCAACGGCCTGGTAATAAATTCCGTTTAAATTGCCAATTTTCTGGGCCAGGACATTTGGTATTATTCCCATGGATAATAAAATACCTATATAAATCAGCTTTTTCATTTTAAATCTTTTTAGAATTTGACCTTAATTTTCTGTCAATGAAATGGCCACTCCCAGGCTCAATCCGTAGGCAAAATTTTTCGTTTTTTGCCCGGGGTCCTTTTCAATATTGGTGAGGCCTTTGAAATAATTCAGTTCGAGATAACTTGAGATGTAATCCGACAGCTTGATGTTGACACCGGGAGAAAAGATCAATCCGTAATCGATGTTGCTCAGCAGGTCGGATTCCGTGATGTTGAGGTTTTCATTGTGCGTGGTTTGGGCGCCCCGGAGCAGGAAAGCATAATATCCCGAAGCCATAAAATAAGGATTGATTTTTTCAAATCGGGTCATGTACCCGAGCCCGAGTTTTATTTCCGCATATTGCAGCCTCCAGGAATAATTCTGGTCGTCGTAAACCAGGTTGGCTCCTCCGTGGCGTACGCCGATGCCGGGTTTGATGATCAATCCGATGTCATTCACATAACGGTAACCAATGCCATAGCCCCCGGTGTATAAACCCTGGTATTCCTTGTTGTGGGATACGCCCGCCCGGTCCTTGAATTTGAAGGAGGAAAACAACTGGGAAGCTTCCAGGACCAATCCCGACTGAGCAAGCCCTGTTAATGAGCAAGCGGCAAGCAGGCAGAGTACATAAATGGATTTCAAGATTTTCATAATGTATTTATTTGGAAATGATTAATCGGATGGTTTTTACCCGTCGCCCGGGATCCTGGATGGTGATCATATACACCCCATTGGCCCAGGATGCGCATCGGAGGGGGTGTGAAGTCAGCTTCATTACCTTTTCCGAATGAAGGAATCTTCCGTTCACATCGGTTACGGAGATGATCGCTTGTTCGATTTCCGCATCACTGGCCAGGGTGACGGAATGACTGGCCGGGTTAGGATAGACTGTTATGTTTAAAGTATTCAGAACAGGTGCAGAGATCTGCACCACATGATAACGGGGGCCTTGCTGAAATCCCGGTGAAACGGTGATTTCGTTTGGATGGACCGTGGTATTATAAGCCTGGCCTGCGGTCTGGCTTATGGACACCGTTTCAGTTTGGGTTGAAGAACCGTAGGCCGGTATGCTTTGCCTTTTGATCGATTGGGCATGGACCGGTCCCGATAACAGGAAGAGCAGGACAATACCCGGCCCTGCCACAAACAGGATTGGTTTTTTTTTCATATATAACGGATTATGATGAGTGCATTCAAAACAGGTCAGCCCGGTTACCGCGAGAATTTGTCCCTTGGTTTTCCTACTCCTTGCTGACCAAAAAATCGAAATTCTTAATCAGCTCTTGTTCACATCACCATTATTGAGGACGAACCTGTAGCTGTAGTCAGGCATTCTTGTGTTCTTTTTTTCTAGGTCAAAACCAAAATACAAAAATTCCCAATCATAACTGATATACAGACAAAAAATGCCGGGAATTTTCTTCCGCATACTTATTGATTTGGTCTATAAATTTATAAAGATTATTAATTTGATTTATTTGGCTCCTTCCGCTAATATTGCATGGGCAGGGAGAGTCCTTTTGAATACTGGGCTGCGGGGTGAACCAGCTTTTGAGTCATACCGCAACGGAACTTTTTGAGCGATGCGTTCTTGCCATTATTCATTTTCTTTTATCTAACCCGTAATTCAACCAAATATGGAAAAAAATACATCCGAAGCCCTTGCTTCACCGAAGCAAAATGGTCAAAGCAAGTGTCCGTTCCATGGCGGTGCGCTCAAACAAACCGCCGGCGGCGGCACCCGGAACCGCGACTGGTGGCCAAATCAGTTGAAGCTCAACATCCTGCGCCAGCATTCCGCTTTATCCAATCCGATGGGCGAAAAATTCAACTATGCCGAGGAATTCAAAACCCTCGACCTGAATGCCCTAAAAAAGGACATTTTTGAACTGATGACGAATTCCCAGGACTGGTGGCCGGCCGACTACGGTCATTATGGCCCCTTCTTTATCCGGATGGCCTGGCACAGTGCGGGCACTTACCGCATCTCGGACGGCCGGGGCGGCGGGGGCTCCGGCAGCCAGCGGTTTGCACCGCTCAACAGCTGGCCAGACAATGTCAACCTGGACAAAGCACGCTTGTTGTTATGGCCCATCAAACAGAAATACGGCCGGAAAATTTCCTGGGCTGACCTGATGATCCTGACGGGAAATTGCGCGCTCGAATCCATGGGCCTGAAAACTTTTGGTTTCGGGGGAGGAAGGGAAGACATCTGGGAACCGGAGGAGGATATCTACTGGGGATCCGAGGGCAAGTGGCTGGACGATAAAAGATACTCCGGGGACCGGGAACTGGAAAATCCCCTGGCAGCCGTCCAAATGGGCCTGATCTATGTAAATCCTGAAGGACCCAATGGAAACCCCGACCCGCTGGCCGCAGCCCGCGACATCCGAGAAACCTTCGGGCGGATGGCTATGAATGATGAAGAAACGGTGGCCCTGATTGCAGGAGGACATACCTTTGGTAAAACACACGGTGCGGCCGATCCCAGCAAATACGTAGGCCCGGAACCCGCGGCGGCCGGTATCGAAGAACAAGGACTCGGCTGGAAAAACAGCTTCGGCAGCGGAAAAGGAATCCACACCATTGGTTCAGGCCTGGAAGGAGCCTGGACCACCACGCCCACGAAGTGGAGCAACAATTTCTTCTGGAACCTCTTTGGCTACGAATGGGAACTGACTAAAAGCCCTGCCGGTGCGCATCAATGGAAACCAAAACACGGGATGGGTGCCAATACCGTACCGGACGCCCACGACCCGGCTTTAAGACATGCGCCCACCATGCTGACCACGGACCTCGCCCTGCGGGTGGATCCGGCCTACGAAAAAATATCGAGGCATTTTATGGATCATCCCGATGAGTTTGCGGATGCTTTCGCCAGGGCCTGGTACAAACTGACCCACCGTGACATGGGACCGATTTCCCGTTACCTGGGCCCGGAAGTGCCCAAGGAAGTGCTGATCTGGCAGGATCCGGTTCCAGCGGTTACGCACAAACTGGTTGACGAGCAAGACATCGAGGCGCTGAAGAAAAAGATCAAGGATTCAGGTCTGACCATATCCCAAATGGTAACTACCGCCTGGGCCTCTGCATCCACTTTCAGGGGTTCCGATAAACGCGGAGGAGCAAACGGTGCCCGCATCCGGCTGGCCCCTCAGAAGGATTGGGAAGTAAACAACCCCAGCCAACTGGCAAATGTGCTGAAGACCCTCGAAGGCATCCAATCGGAATTTAATAAATCGCAGTCCGGCGGCAAACAGGTTTCATTGGCCGACCTGATCGTTCTGGCCGGCTGCGCCGGAATCGAAAAAGCGGCCGGGAAGGCCGGTCATTCTGTCACCGTTCCTTTCAAACCGGGAAGGACCGATGCCTCCCAGGAACAAACCGATGTTGAATCGTTTGCCGTACTTGAACCGGCGGCAGACGGATTCCGCAATTATCTGAAACCGGGTCAAGTCGCCTCAGCTGAAGAAATGCTGGTGGACAAGGCCCAACTCCTGAACCTGACCGCACCCGAGATGACGGTGCTGGTCGGAGGCATGCGTGTCCTGAACGCGAATTTCGATCAGTCTAAACATGGGGTTTTCACCAAACATCCGGAGGCCCTCACCAACGACTTTTTCGTGAACCTGCTTGATCTGAACATCGGCTGGAACGCAATATCGGAAGCCAAGGATGTTTTTGAAGGCCGGGACCGGAAAACCGGTGAGGTCAAATGGACCGGTACCCGGGTGGATCTTATCTTCGGTTCGAACTCCGAACTCAGGGCCCTTTCTGAAGTCTATGGATCTTCAGACGCGAAAGAGAAGTTTATGCAGGACTTTGTGGCAGCCTGGACCAAGGTGATGAACCTTGACCGCTTTGACCTGGCCGATTAACAGAGTTGAATTATTCATATCACAAGGGGTGCCTGGAAACGGGTACCCCTTTTTATTTTATCACCCGGTGCAATACGGAAATTCTTCGTTCGATTACCATTATGCTTGTGGTCCCAGCCCGGGACCTGGATCCGGATGAACCACTGTCCTGAAGGTTAAATGATATCCTGTGATAATCCGGTACCCATTCGCTGACCTTCCGGTTTATCCTTCAAATTGTAACTTTCGCTGAAGAAGCAAAGCGGAAGATGAATAAAACCATTTTTATCCTCCTGGTTTTCGTTTATTCCTTCTCAGCAGGCCAGGATTCTTCCGGCAAGCTGGACAGCGAATTCCGGAATCCCCCAAAAGATACCAGGCCCTGGGTTTTCTGGTACTGGGTCGATGAAAACATTTCAAAGCCCGGGATCACCAAAGACCTGGAAGCCATGGCGAGGGTGGGCATAGGCCAGGCGCTGATCGGGCATATCTCTCCAGGTCCGGTCCGCGGGGATGCCCGGATGCTCAGTAAGGAATGGTGGGATATGGTGGCCTTTGCCGTGAAAGAAGGGCAGCGCCTGGGTGTGGACATTGGATTTTTCAACGGACCGGGATGGAGCCAGTCGGGTGGGCCCTGGATCAGCCTGGACCAATCCATGCGGCATGTGGTAAGCGACGAATGGAGGGTTCGGGGCCCGGCCCTTTTAAGAGAAAAACTGCACGTGCCCGGACCTGGGTTTAAACAAATTGCCCTCCAGGCTTTTCCCGTGGACAGCAGGTCCGCAAAATCCCCGGGCCCTTCCGATATGATTTCCTTCCAGGCCCGACCGGAAACCGGAAATATTTACAAGTTGTTTGACCGGGATACGGCCACCAGCTATTCTTTCCCGGCCGGCTCTGGCAGTAATGAAAAAATTACCTTGGACTTAGAGTTTAAAGAACCCTGGACCATTCAGGCAATCAAATTTGATTACCCACCGGTTTCTTTTTATACACAGGTGGATTTCCAGTCTGCTGAACCGGATGGGATGTACCGTTCGATCAGAAAATTTAAAATCGACCGGCGGAATATCCAGTTTCAGATCGGGCCTAAACGATTTGAACCCCTGTGGTTTGCCGTGCCGGCTACCCGGTCCAGGCGGTTTCGTTTTGTTTTCGATCAGATCCGGGCGACCGACAGCCTTAGGTTTAAAGAAATAGAATTATACACCGGAACGGTCGTGGACCAGCATATCGACAAACAATTGGGTAAAATGGCTTCCGACCCGGTCCCTCTTTGGGACGCCTACCTGTGGCCGGAACAAGAGGAACCAGGCAACGGAGACCTGATCAAACCGGAAAGCCTACTGGATCTCCGATCCCGGGTGGATGCCGAAGGTTTTTTGAATTGGGAAATTCCTCCCGGGGATTGGGTCATCCTCCACTCGGGCATGGCGCCCACCGGGGCCGTCAATGTACCCGTGCCCCCTGAAGCGACAGGGTTTGAATGCGATAAATTTTCGAAGGAAGCGATAAAGACCCATTTCCAGGCTTTTGCCGGGCAATTTCTGAAAACCATACCCAGGGCAGAAAGGACCGCCCTGAAGACCATCGTCATCGACAGTTATGAAGTCGGATCCCAGAATTGGTCAAACGATTTTGCAGCCCTATTTGCTGAAAGATTCGGATACGATCCCCTGCCCTGGTTGCCTGTATTTGCCGGCAGGATCGTTAAAAGCGCAGACCTCTCCAACCGCTTTTTATGGGATGTTCGGAGGTTGGGCGCGGACCTCATCGCTGAAAATTATGTAGGCCACCTCCGGAAACTTTCCAATCGAAACGGATTGGACCTCTGGCTGGAAAACTATGGGCATTGGGGTTTCCCAGCCGAGTTTTTGCAATACGGAGGCCGGGCCGATATGGTTTCGGGGGAGTTTTGGTTTGAAAACCCATATTGGGACCTGGGCCCCATCGAATGCCGGGCCGCCAGTTCGGCAGCCCATATTTATGGAAAAAACAGGGTCTTTGCAGAAGCATTCACCGCCGGTTTCAATTTCAAACAATATCCGGCTTCGATGAAAAGCCGGGGTGACCGGATGTTTTGCGAAGGCATCAATCATTTTGTCCTCCACCTTTATATTCACCAGCCCTGGGAAAACCGGGTCCCGGGTGTGACGGCCTGGTTCGGGATGAGTTTCCAGCGGAACAATACCTGGTTTGAGCAGAGCAAGGCATGGGTGGATTACCTGCGACGCTGCCAATATCTGCTCCAGCAGGGCGATCCGGTGAGCGACTTGTGTTATTTTACGGGCGAAGATGTTCCCAAAATGACCGGAGCCCTGAATCCGGCCTTGCCGTCGGGTTATGATTATGATTTTATCAATGCCGAGGTCCTGGAGCGGGCCCGGGCCAGGGATGGAAAAATTATTCTCCCACATGGAAAAGAATACCGCCTGCTCATCCTGCCCGAACAAACCACCATGAGGCCGGCAATGCTTGAAAAACTGGAAAAACTGATAGCGGATGGGGCCGCCGTTTACGGACCCCCGCCTTCCCGATCACCCAGCATGGCCGGTTATCCCGGTTCGGACCAGGAGATCATGCGCCTGGCCATGCGGATCTGGGGCAATAAAGGAACAGTTACTGCCTCAGGCCGGTCATACGGGAAAGGAAAACTGTACCGGGATCAGGACCTTGCCGGGGTGTTGGAGGACATGTCCCTGCCTCCGGATGTCCTCATGGCCGACACCGGGATCCTGTGGACCCACCGGTCATCCATGGGCCTGGACATTTATTTTCTTTCCAACCTGGATGACCGGGAAAAAAAGTCCTGGATCAGCTTCCGGGTAAAAAACCGGGTTCCGGAACTTTGGGACCCCGCTTCGGGAAGGATCTCCGAACTGTCTTCATACCGGATGGAGGGAGAAAGAACCAAGGTACCGGTATGCCTGGATCCATCGGGTTCGGTTTTTATCGTTTTCCGTAAAGCCGGCGGAGAGGCCGCAGAACCAAAAGCACGGTCAACCCATGCAGTAAAGGAGATTGCCCTGGATGAGCCCTGGCAATTGCATTTTCCGGGAGGATGGGATGCGCCGGATTCCATCACGGTCAAGGACCTGACTTCCTGGACCGATTTTTCAGATATGGGTATAAAATATTTTTCGGGCACAGCCAGGTATAAAAACACGTTTAATATCCCGGTGGAAACCCTGAAGGAAAACACCCGGGTCATCCTTGACCTCGGAGAAGTCAGGATGATGGCCGAAGTGACCGTCAATGGCAGGAACCTCGGGGTCCTTTGGAAAAAGCCATATAAAACGGAGATCACAGAGGCTATCCGCACCGGGGACAACCAGGTGGAGATCCGGATCACGAACACCTGGTGGAACAGGTTGGTGGGGGATGCGAAGTATCCGGAAGGGCTACCGGGCAGCGAGGTCCATGCTCCCCGGACTTTTGTGACGGTAAAGGGATGGACCGGGGAGGAGGAACTGATGGATTCGGGTTTGATCGGGCCGGTGGTGGTTAAAATTAGGGAAGAATGATGGACCGGCTTTAAAAGGATCATGACGCCCTGGAACAACACATCAGTCGACGGGGACGACTCGAGGGTCCGGTACCTACCGATATAGGTTTTGTACGAATGAGCCCGGGTCCATCCTTAGTGACCCAAGTCTTTCAGGCAGCGAGTTGAGTCATCAAATTGTGCATGTCCAGGATTCCCCAATGCGCGATATATTTTCCATTGCGCAGTTGTACGATGTCGATCACCTCCATCACCACGCTTTTATTCGTGGGTTTTACCCCGAAAAATTCGCCTTTGTGGATTGCATGAAATGATTTTCTGGTGGTCACCTTGTCCCCTTCAGCGATCATCTCGTGAATTTCGACTTTCAATTCAGGGAACGCGGGTTTGAGCAGCTGGTTGAAAAAATAAATCACCGCATCGGGTCCCTGGGGCGAACCGGGAGGGGCAGTGTAATTGATAAAGTCCGGTGCAAAGATTTCATGCACCGTATTTATGTTGCCGCCTTCGATAAATTCCTTGTTTACCCGTTAAACGATTTTTTTGTTTTGTTCTGTAGTCATGATTTTTGGTTTATGAATGAAATAACAGACCAAAGATGGGTCGGATCCCATTTGCGGTTATTGTCCGGAAGCGACTTTGAATGGAACTATTCCGACGCGTTGCGAAATTCCAAAGGGGTTTGCCTGCACATTTTTTTAAAGAACCTGTTGAAATGTGGGGGATCTGCGAATTCTAATTTATAAGCAATTTCCGAAACGCTGGATTGTGAATGCAGCAGGTAGACTTTTGCTTCCATCAGCAACATTTCATCGATCAGGTCGCGGGCAGTTTTGTCGGAGCAGGTTTTGACCGCCCGGTTCAAATGGTCCGGCGATACATGAAGCAGATCTGCATATTCGGCTACTTTGTGGACGGTGAGAAAATGCCGGCTCACCAGTTTCAGGTAGGCGAAAAAAAGGTTTTGCGCCGGGTTGGAGCTGCCCTGGCTGGAGAGCTGGACCGCATCATAGTCCCGGCTGGCGTGGATGAGGATCAGCTGGATGTATAATTTTATGGTCTCACTCAAATGGGTTTTCCGGTTCCTGACCTCATCGTTTATTTTGAAGATTATTTTTTCAATTTCCGACGCGGTTTCTTCCTTCAGTTCAAAACATTGCACCCCCGAATGGTTGAGAAACGGAAACTTCCAGGTTTTGTTGGCAAAGAGGGAAGTGCTGGAAATGAATTTTTCCGTGAAGAGCATGTAATAGGCCAGGAAATCGGGGTTTACATCGTAAAGCGAAAAAATTTGGCCGGGTATTCCAAACAGGATCCAATTGCGTACCGGCCGGTATTTTTCCAGCCCGATGTCAAACCTGGCGCTGCCCTGGCGGGTGAGGGAAATCCTGAAATATTCGGTCTTGATGTGTTCAATTTTCTTTTTTACATCCCTGGTGGAATAAAGCCCGAAGCCATGGTCTATAAGTCCGGAAGAATTGTCCATTCCGAAATCACTTTTCCCCTTTCCTTCTTTATGAATTTTATACAGTTCGGTGTCCAGTTTGACTTGCCTGATCCCGGTGGAAACACTCTTATACATATCCGGTTTTACTTTTCGGTTTAAAGCCATCCTTGCCCGATATCCGGTCCAGGTCATTCCGAATGGCTGCCCGGAATGCGGATGACCGCTTAAAAATTACTTTATTTTCTGAATATTTCCAAGAGGGCCGTGACCCCAATCTGCACGCCCAGAGGGATCCCCGCCAGGTCCACCTGGTAATTTCCGTTGTGATTAAAAAAAGGCGCCCGTTTTCCTTCCCGGACTGCCTGGGCATAGAGCTCCGGATCAGCGGTTCCGACGAGGATGAAATCACAGGTCGTTTTATTATTTCCCAAAACCAAATGATAAAAGTCTTCCGAAGCCATAATGGGCGGAGTGTCGGAAAATATATTTTCAGGACCGAGTAGGGGTGTCAAAGCGTTATTTATTTTCCTGACCAGGGGAGTATGGTTGACCTGGGGAAATACATTGCTTTTCATAAGTATTTTAGGATGGAGTTCATGGGGAAGGCCGTTGGCTACTGCAAGGCCCTCATTTATCCTTTTTATGCCCTCCAGGAGGGTATTTCTTGTTTTTTCAGTAAACCACCTTAGGTTGAGTTTGGCCACTGCATAAGCTGGAATGACGTTGTTATCTGAACCCGCTTGAATGGAACCTACGGTCAATACCCCCACATCCTGGGCAGGGAGACTGCGGCTGATCAGGGTTTGGTACTGGAGGACGGCATTGCTGGCCATCACGATAGGATCTATGGCCAATTCAGGTGTGGAACCATGTCCGCCTATCCCATAAAAAGTCACATCAAGTTGATCGCTGCCGGAAGTCCGCTCGCCGGTGCCGTTAATGATACTTCCTACCGCAATGGGCCAGGTATGCATCCCGAATAAATAATCCGGTATGGGAACACCCTTTTCATACATTTTATCGTTCACCATGGCCTTTGCCCCGGTCATGGGTTCTTCGGCTGGCTGAGCCAGAAAAACCAGGGTCCCTTTCCACTGGTCTCTCAGTGCCATCATGATCCGGGCGATGCCCAGCATCCAGGTGACATGCGCATCGTGTCCGCAAGCATGCATGACCGGTACTTCCGTACCATCTTCTTTTTTCATGGTTTTGACGCTGGCATAGGGCAGTCCGGTGGTTTCTTTTACGGAATTGCAGTCCATATCGGCCCGGTACATCACAATGGGCCCTTCCCCATTCTTTAAAACACCTACAACTCCGGTTTTTGCAATCCCGGTAATGACTTCAAAACCTAAAGTCTTTAATTCTTTAGCTACAATCCCGGAAGTACGAAATTCCAGAAATCCCAATTCAGGATTTTGATGCAGGTCTTTGAATATTTCCACCAGACGTGGGGAGTCTGCATAAGCCATTTCCTTGACTGGTTTGGAGGTCTGAGCGGGAAGGGTTAGAATTGCCAACAGGCATACTTTCAGAAGAATGAATGTCTTGGTCATGGTTTTCATGCTGAGATTTTTGAGGATGAGGATGAGGTTAAGGATGAGGTTAAGGATGAGGTTAAGGTTAAGGTTGAGGTTAAGGTTGAGGTTAAGGTTGAGGAACTTCAATCCTTAAAATGGTTTTTTAAAAACCGAAGCCCCTCCTGTGCAAAGAAATCCTGGTTCTCAGCCAGGTTTTTCCAGATGCAAACGGCGCCGGCCAGTTCCTTGATCTCGGGAGTAAAACTTTCAATGGAGAGGGCGCCCTGGTATCGGATGTTTTTTAATCCCCGTTTCAGGGAATCCCAATCGGTTTGCCCGGTCCCGGGGGTACCGCGGTAGTTCTCCGAAACCTGCACATGGATCAATTTATCTCCAGTCAGGGTAATGGCCTCCTCGAGGTTGCGTTCTTCGATGGCCATATGAAAACCATCCAGCATCACTTTGGCTGCGGGGTGGCTAACCTCCTTTACAAGACGCATCACGTCTTCAGCCGTATTGACCAGGTCGGACTCAAAACGGTTTAATGGTTCCAGGGCAATGGCCAGGCCACGTTCCTGGGCCATACGGCATACTTTGTGAAGATTGCGGACGGCCAGGTCCCACTCCGCCCTGCGCTGTTCCGGAGGAACCATCCGCGCCTTGCCCACCGCCGAGTACATGGGGCCGGCCAGGAAGCCGGCATCCCAGGCCGTACAAAGGTCCAGGCATTCACGAATGTAGGCAAAACAGTTTTCATGCACGGCCGGGTCCTCATGGGTCAGGTCGCGCGTAGGGCCAAAGGCCCCGCAGACAATGGCTTTGAGGCCGTGGTCCCCGAGTGCCGCCTTTACCTCTTTTGCTTTTATTTTTTCAGGGTACTCCACGGGAATTTCCACCGCATCGTAACCCATCGATTTAATCTTTGGGAAAAGGGATATGGTTTCCGAGGTGAACGGAGAAGTCCACAGCCAGGTGCTCACGCCAAAAGTCAAATTCATACCGGTGTTTTAAATCTTTTGTTTAAATGATTGAGTCGGAGAAGACGGAGAAGATCCTGATTGCTTTTCGGGGCTTTTATTCAGGAGAAAAATTTGCCACCTCATCAGCCTTTTTAGATCAGCGGAATCCGGGATGATCCTCTCCCTTCACTTCATAGCCCCGCCACTTGTATTCTTTAGCCAGGCGGGATGCTGCCGGCCAGGCTATCTGGTGTTGATCGCTCGCCACCCATTTTCTTCTGTTTTCTTCCGTATCGAAAGAAATTTGGATCTGGTAGTTGAAGGTCGTGGGCTCCGCCTGGATGGACTTGGCTACCTCCTTGGGGAAAAGACGCACCAACCTGGATCCGAGATAACCTTGCTGAACGGTCATGGCCGGCACATAAATGGAATGATACATTTTTTCAAAGGCCTCGCTGTTTTCTTCCGGCACCACAAAGTCCATTTGCAAAACCATGGCCTTTGGTTTTGCCGGATTCGCTTCTTTATTTTGAGAGGCCGCCACACCGATCACCAGTAATTCGAGGTCCGCGGTTCCCGAATTCGACAAGGCCAGGGTTTCACCCAGGGAACCGGTAAAACTGTCGTCCGCAACGATGGGCTGGGTGGAGGAGTTCACCGTAAGGGTACCGCTTCCCTTAATCACATAATATACTTCTTCAATCCCTTCAAGACGGCGAGGCCCTACGGATTTTCCGGCCGGGATCACCAGGTGGTCTACATGATTCCAGTGGGTGCTGAAAATTTCCGGGCCGAAGGCCCTTTTGCAGAGCGCCCCCTGGCCTGCATACGGGTGCTGGTTGTCTTTGAGCCCCTCTTTGTTCAATGAACCGGAAACAAAAACCGGGACGCGATCGATGCTGGCGCCTACCCGGTTATCACCCAGGTCAAAAGCATCCCCCTGTCCTTTAAACTTTGACACCGCAAAATTCAGCCACCGGACAGGGCCATCGGTTGGATTATAGATGGCATGTGCATCCCCCTGTTTGCACGGAACGGCAACCGGAGCTTGTAGCCTCGACGTGCGTCCATTGATGGTAAATTCCGCTTCACCGTCAAGGAGAACATACATCTCTTCAATCTGGTGATGAAAGTGGTGCCCGATGCCTCCTTTGGATTCGATGACGCCGGCATGCAGGTAAAGAAAGTTTGTGGATAACACATCCCGTCCGATCAGCTGTGCGAATTGCATTTGTCCCGCACCGGCATGCACGGCGCGGAGCACCCGGTACTGCGCAGGATCATTATGCACGATGCGATCGGGTTTGGATTGGGTAAAAGACGGCAGGGCCGTGATGGAAAAGAAAAACAAAAACAGTCTGTTCATATAACCTTAAGATTTGAATTTAAGAATAATTCGTTATTCCATTAAAAGAGGCTCTCGCCAGGTGTGCGGCAGGATTCACCATTTCAATTATTTATTTCTCCCTGAGCCCATACACTACGTACCCTCTGGGCAAAGCCCCCGGTTTCAGGGAGTGATTATAACTATCCGGTGCAAAGGGGCCGGTGGCATTGATCACCAGGTATTGTCTGCCATTCCTTTCGAACATGGAGGGCTGAGCATTGGATTCGTAGCTCAAGGTCGTTTCCCACAGGAGGTCGCCGCGATCCCCGTTAAAGGCGTACAACTTGCCTCCCTTAGCCGTGGCAAAAACCAGGCCGGTGGAAGTAACCACCATTCCTTTTCTCAGCGTGCCGCCCGGTGCTCCCGTATTTTTATCTCCTTTGGTGAAGGTCGAATCTTCGCCCACGGGTTTTCGCCATTTGATCGTTCCTGTATTCAGATCATAGGCCAGTAGGGAGGACCAGGGTGGCCCTAACAAGCCGGGCCAATCCAGGCCGTAGTCCGTGGTATAACGGATTTCAGGATGGGGGACGCCTTCAGGATAATCCCTCATCGGGGCGGATCGCTTTTCATCAGGTGTAATAGCCGCGCCCCCCGAAGCCACCACCGGCCCCTCCATTTCACCTCCCGCATCCGGTCGTCTTCCAAAGTTCATTCTGTTCGGGATGCCGCCCAAATACCGGTACAAGGCCGCCAGGGTCTGCTCATCCAGGTGAACAAATCCCGGCATTTGGCCCTTGCCGTTTTCCATGACCTTTTTGAACTCGTCGTATAAAATCCGCTGCCCGGCGTTTACCAGGGCGGGCCCAAGGCCACCTTCCTTGTTTTTACCATGGCAGGTTTGACAGCTGTTGATATATAGACGGTTTAATTTATTTATTTCAAGGGCCGACAAACTGGCCTGTGGAGGCAATACTTTGTTCAGCTTGTAAATGGATGCATGTTCCTGGGTCAGGATGTACATCATTCCCTTTTCCGGATCGGATGCCGTGTTGCCAAAGTTTGCCCCTCCCAGGGCTCCGGGCATCATTACGGTTTCATACTGATCTGAAGGAGGAATGAACAATCCTGACCGGGCCGAATCCAGCCGCTTCATCCATTGTTCCTTTACCTCGGCGGAGAGATAAGGATTGAGGGTCTCTTTGGTTACTGCATGACGGGTAAAGTCCGGGACCATCACAGGGATGGGTTGGGTGGGCCAGGCTTTTTCGCCCGGCATGGCGCTGGCAGGAAATGGTTTTTCTTCAATAGGGAAAACCGGTTCACCGGTGACCCGGTCAAAAATAAACAGGAAACCATGTTTGGTTGCTACAGCCACCGCATCCTTTTTATTACCCTCCCGGATCACGGTGATCAACTGCGGGGCGGAGGCGAGATCGTAATCCCAAAGGTCGTGATGCACCGTCTGGAAATGCCAGAGGCGCCTGCCGGTGCGGGCGTCCAGGGCGACGAGACAGTTGCCGAAAAGGTTGCTTCCTTCACGGTCCGCGCCGTAATAATCGTAGGTTGGAGAACCCAGCGGCAGGAAGGCGATGCCCCGTTTTTTATCAATGGATATTTCACTCCAGACATTCACCGCTCCTACATATTTAAAGGCGTCTTTCGGCCAGGTGTCGTACCCGTATTCGCCGGGCCGGGGGATGGTATGGAAGGTCCACTGCAATTTGCCCGTTACGACGTGGTAGGCCCTGACATATCCGGGGGGCGAAAAATAGTTTTCTCCGGGGGCCGAACCAAGCAGGATCAGGTCTTCAAACAGTGCCCCCGGCATCATGGCCTGCATTCGGGTGATGGATGAAGGGTCACGGTCCAGGCCTTCCCTCAGGTCCACATATCCGTTGTTGCCAAAACTAAGAATGGATTTTCCGGTCGTGGCATCTATGGCCTGAAGCGTATTGTTGAGGGTAAACAGCAAGCGTTTATCCCGTTTATCTTCACTTTCCCAGTAGTTGATGCCCCTCCTGCTGATTCCCTGAAGCCGGCTGTGTATCCAGATCTCTTTGCCCGTCAGGGCATGTACTGCGATCAGCGAAAAATTTTTAGCCAATACGTACATGAAGGTGTCGACAATAATCGGGCTGAAAAAATAAGCCTGACTGTCAGAGGCCGGATATACCCATTTCACCTCCAATTGGTCTACATTCTTTCGGGTAATCTGTGAGCCATTGAAAAACCGCGACTGATCCGGGTCCCCTCCATATACCTGCCAGGTATCGTGACCGGTTGACGCGGGGCCGGGCTGACATCCCGCATAAAAAATCAGGAATGCGGTGATGAGGAGGGCATATCTGATGTGGGAAACCGGTTTAAACATCAGGCAAAAGAAGATTGGTATCTGAATTGGATTTTTGGAATAAACAGGGAGATCAAAGAGATGGCGCCTTTACTTTCATAATGCCGTTCATGATCAGCCAATGCCCGGGAAAAGTGCAGACATAGGGGTAATCCCCGGGTTTTTCCGGTGCGATAAATTTTAACTTCACTGTTTCTTGCGGATTTACCAGTTTGGTGGAAAACAACACTTCCGGCAGGTCGGGAACATATTGCCGCTCGGCGCCCTGCGGGTCGGCAGCCAACTTGTCGGCTGCTTTACCCACGGTTTCCAGGGACCCGATCTGGGTGATCAGGAGGTTGTGTTGCATGAAATCGGGATTCTCAAACACGATTTCAACCGGTTTTCCCGCCTCCACGGAAAAGGTTTTCTGGTCGTACTTCATTTCATTCTTGATCGTTTTGAGGTGGATCAGAATGGCTTCCCCGGAGTTTTCGACCAGGTCTGGGGCTGTGCCCGGCAGGCTGCCCAGGTATGCCTCACAAAAGGTCTCCCCAATGGATTTATCTGAAAACAGGGTTTTGGCAGGGCCCTGCTCCTGGGCCACTTCATATTTCCATTCGCCTGCAAGAGACCGTTTCTGATCCCCTGCGGCCAGGAACAATTCTTCGGGTTTGCCGTAGATGCCTCCCCGCCCGCCAATATCTTCCACGCGGATGGCTATGACATTTTTCCCCGGTTTTAAGATCCCTGCAGCCACTTCATAAAGCCTCTTGTCGAGGTGCCTGCTTTCCGTACTTCCGACCCTTACACCATTGATATAGGAGATATCCGAATCGTTGACCGGCCCGAGCGAAAGCCTGGCTTTTTTTGCCATGGATACCGGTATGTCAAGGGTTTTTCTAAACCAGATCAGCCCGTCGATATCCAAACCGGCATCTTCGATGAAAGTGGGCAGGATCATCTTATTCCAGGATTCATCATCATAAGTCAGGGACTCCCTGTTCCTCGATTTCACCTGGCTGGGATCATATCCCGGATGATCGGCAAGGAAAGCCTGCAGGAATCCATTTTTATGACGTACCGCGGCCACATAGATGGCCTTCGAAAGCCACTCGTCCCCGATAACGCTTTCTTCCAGGCTCATTTTATACAAAACATTGCCCAGGGAATCGGAAGGCTGGAGTTCTGCCAGGGAAAGAATGGCCGCCATACGGGTATTGGGGTCCGGATCGTTCAAAAGATTGTTTTTAATCACGGTTTCTTCCCGCCAACCGGCTTTGGACAAAATCTGGATGGCCGCCTTACGCACGCCCGGGGAGGGATGTCCCAGTGATTCCAATACTACGGATTGGGCCTTGTCCTCTTTGCTCAGGTCAACCAGGCCATCGAGGGTCCATAAAGCATGGATGGCGGCATAACCGTTTCCATCTTTATTTTCCCTGGCCAATCTATACAATGCGGGAAGGATGTCCGGCTTGCCGCGCTCCACCAGGAGGCGCTGGGCGGTGAGGCGCCAGAGCATGTGGTCATGGTTCAGGGCAGCGATCAGTCCATCCGGATCCCCGGGATTGAGCCGCATGGGTTTATAAGGTTTTGCCTGCCGGCTCACCACCCGCCAGATGCGGCCATGGGACTTGTCCCGAAGCGGATTTTCATAGGCGTTGCCTTTCCCGTTCTCCCCTGCAAAACCACCGCGTTCCGGCGTGGGGGTCGGATTGTGCTGAACGATAAAATTGTACCAGTCCAGGACCCATACCGCACCATCCGGCCCCGTCTTTGCGTCCACAGGGGAAACCCATTCGTCAGCGCTTGCAAACAAGTTCCATCCGTCCTTTTCAATGAATCCCGCGCCGTCCTTTTCTATTTTGGCCAGGTGCACCAGGTGCCCGGTGGGTTCGCAGACCAGGGCGGTGTGATCCCAATATTCCCGGGGATAAGCCCTTGCCGTATAAAAATTATGCCCGGAGGCTGCCGTAAAGCCGCCAAATACATCGACCTGACGCACATGATCGGTGATCGTACGCATGGCGTAATGGCCATCAATTTTGCTGCTGCCCAACGGTCGTATCCCTTGTACATCCTTCATGGTTTTGGCTGGAATGCCCAGGAAGACGCTGTGGGTATTATTGGCGGTGGAGGCGAATACGTCATTATTGGGCGTTATTCCGAGGCCCCAGGTGTTGTTGCTCGTACCGGTCATAAATTCAAAACTGCTCAGATCCGGTTTGAACCGGTAAATCCCCTGGCTGAATTTGCGGTTCTCCCCGGCGATGACGCCGTCGAATCCGGAGTAGCCAACCACTCCCCAAATCTGGTTATCGAGGCCGTATTTCAGGTTGGAGGGGCCTGCATGGGTGTCGAAGGTGCCCCAGCCTTCCATGATTATTTTCCGCTCATCTGCCTTATCATCCCCATCGGTATCTTTCAGGAAAATAAAATAAGGGGCCTGGGAGACCATCACTCCGCCATGAATGAAAACCATCGAAGTGGGAATATTCAGGTTATCGGCAAATAAAGTAAACTTGTCGGCTTTCCCGTCCCCGTCCGTGTCTTCGCAAATTTTAATCCGGTCATCTCCGATGGTACGGTCTTCTCTTACCGTGTTGGGATAGTCAACCGTTTCGATCACCCATAATCTACCCCGCTCATCCCAGTCCATGGCAATGGGGTTGATGATATCCGGCTCGGAAGCAAAAAGTTTCAGGTCGAAACCAACGGGTACCTGGATCAGTTTTGCGGATTGTTCGGGAGAGAGGGGCTCCTGGAAGCGCGGGCCCGGAACTCTTTTTTCGTAATTGGGAATGCCCGGTTCATCGCGATAAACCAGTTGAGGGATTTCCGACTTAAACTTTTCCCATTTCAATTTTGCCTCGTCTCCAACCGCCCAAAGCAATCCTTCCTTGACCAACTGTTGGAAACCGGGATGGCCCCAGGTCCTTTCATCGTGTCCATAGGCCGTATAAAATACACGCCCTTGACCATGGGTTTTAATCCAGGTCCAGGGTTCACGGTGGTCTCCATCCACCCGTTCCATCAATATTTCGATGTCTGATGCCAGTTTGTCGTGAACATAGGTTTCGTCCCAGGTTGAGAATGCACTGATATTCTTCATGACCGGATGCTCGTTTTGGATGATTGCGGCGGTGAAGGTGTCGGTCCCGTGATTTTTAAACTGTCCGCCCACCAGGTCGATGTATTTGGGCGAATTCTGAAAACAAAAACTGGCGCAGTGGATGGGTACAAAGCCCCCACCTTTATTCACATAATCCAGCAAGGCGGTCTCCTGGGCAGGGGTGATTTCCTCATGATTGGCGTAGATCATCAGGGCGTCATAAAGGCCAAGGGTTTTTTCGTTCAGATCGTCCGGGTTATTGGTGTAGGTAAAGAATATGCCCTCCTTGGAAAGGCTGGAAGCGAGCAGGGGAAGGAACCGGGCGGAATTATGATGTTCTTTTTCATGGCCCAGAAAAAGGATTTCCAGTTTTCCTGAGCCGTCACGCAGGCTCGCGCCCGGGGAAGTGCAGGACGGGATGCCCAGGATGGTTGCCAGCAGATAAATACAGGTTTGTGCCAATCCTTTCATGGTCTGAGATGTTTTTTTTAGGGAGAGATTATTTAAACAGTATTTGGGCAAAGGAATAGAGGTTATTCCTCCAGACAGGCCAGGTATGCCCGCCCGGGTATTCACTGTAAACATACTTTACCTTCAGCTCGTCGAATTTTTCCATCATGATTTTACAGTTGTTATAGGCAATATCTTCCTGCCCGCCCATGGATACCCAAAGCGATTTCAGATGGGCATTGATCTCCCCGGCGTTTGTTTTCATGAATTCATACTGCGGATTGGAAAGTTCCGGGCGGTTGGCAAACCAACCGGAACTGAACACGCCGAGCCAGGAGAAAAGATTAAAATTCCTTATCCCCGCGTAAAGGGTTTGCAGGCCGCCCATAGACAATCCTGCGAGCGCCCTGTTTTGGGCATCCGTTTTTACCCGGTAATTTTTTTCGACAAAAGGAATGACCGATTGTTTCAATTCATTTTCGAAGGACCGGAGGATCTGTTCATTGAAGCCTGCAAGTCCCCCGCTTCCAATATTGCCATCCAGCATCACCACCAGCATGGGTAAGGCTTTTTTTTCGGCAAGGAGATTGTCCAGGATGAGATCGGTTTTGCCCTGGGCGGCCCAGGCCCTTTCATCTTCTCCACCGCCATGCAACAGATAGAGGACGGGGTATCGTTCCGTGGCATTTTCGTCGTAACCCGGCGGCGTATAAATGGTAAAACGCCTCCAGGTTTGCAGAGAGGGGGAATAATAACGCTTCGACCTGAGTTCGCCGTGCGGGACCTCTTTTATAGCATAGTAGCCACCCCCCGCAAACGGGATTTCAATGCCGCTGGCCATGCGGCCCATACCATAAAATGCCTCGCTGGCCGGGTCGGCAAGGGCTACCCCGTCAATCAGCAAGGAATAATAATGGAATCCTTCGCCGAGGGAATCGGTGGTCACCATCCAGTACCCCCCTGTATCCCTCTCCATGACATATCGTTTACCCAGGTTGATTTCGACTTTCTGGGCATCCGGCGCTTTGATGCGGAACCGGACCCGGTGATCAGGCAGGATCTGCGGATACTTCGCGGAGCGTATATTGGTGGAAGCCGGAAATCCCAGGACGGTATATCTTGAAAAGGTGGAGGGATCCACGGGTTTAAAAAGAAACTGGGAAAACATGTACAAACCGTTTTTCCAGACCTTAAAATCATGGACTCCGGGTTCGAGGTAATAGATATGGGGAACCCCTTTTTCAAACAGGTAGTCGTGGGTGCGTTGGCTCACCCGGAGCAGACCATCGTTGTCCCCGCAGGAAATCCAAAGCAATTTTAATTGTTTGATGGCGGCGACAGGATCGGCCAGGAGATCTTCTGGCCGTTTGGTATTGGGGGCCGATGAAAATCCGCCTACCCAGGCAAATTGATCCAGGTTGCCCAGCCCGAAATTCAGGGACTGGCCCCCTCCCATGGAAAGGCCGGCCAGGGCACGGGAATTCCGGTCGGTCAGCACCGGGTATTTATTTTCAATGAAGGGGATGAGGTCGTTCAATAAATCCTTTTCAAAAGTGGCGAAGGCCTGCACTTTCAGGCTGTCAAAAATATTCCCGCCCGCCCGGTCGTCCTTCATGGCGCGGCCGTTGGGCATGACCACGATCATCGGTTCGATTTTATGCTCTGCATAAAGATTGTCCAGGACGATATCGGGCCGGCCACCCCGCATCCATTCGTATTCATCCCCTCCTATGCCATGCAACAAATAGAGCATGGGATACTTTTTTGCCGTGGAATAACCAGGAGGGGTGTAGACGAGCGCCTTCCGGTTGACCCCGACTGTCCGTGAGGGATAAAAGACGGAATCAATTTTTCCATGCGGGATGTTTTCGCGAAGCCGGTCGAAACCTTCGGGGGCATAGGGTTCTGCGGGCTGGGCAAAAGCGGGTGGAGCCAGGGCCACGAGGATGGAGAACAAAGAAAGCAGGGATTTTATCATAATCAAAAATACTAAAGCAAGGCCAAATGGGCATCCCGTTACCCGGCAGGAACGGATCCATTAAATTCCTTTCCAGGATTCCTTGCCTTTACAGTGGAGGTCTATATTTTGGAAAGGTATTGAAGGACCTGGTTTCTGCGGGACAGGGCTGAGCCCGACACTAAGAGCACAGGGACATCAAAGTCCCAGACCCATTCATGCAGCAGCTCATTTACTCTTTGCCTGAGTTCTGATAGTTCATTCTCCGGACAAGCGATGACATCCGGATTTTCAATGGGTACGAAGATCAGCAGGTCAAGGGTGCTCATGGCCTTAAAAACCCTCTGGTACAAGGTTTGGTTTTGAACATGGCCCAACGCATAGCTCAACTGGATATAGGCCAGGATATCCACCGGGCAGCGGTCAAACAGGGTACAATTTCCCCCTTTGGCGATTTGTTCAATGGAATAATCCAATTGCAGGAAGAATTCATCCAGCCCGGGAAGATCTGAAAAATGATGACCCTGTTCTTCCAGTTCATGATAAGCTTCCGCGCGGCTTGTATATTCCGGAAGGGATTCCAGCAGGTTCTCTACCAGGGTGGATTTCCCAACCCGGTGCGCACCCGATACGGCTATTTTCATCTTTAATCTTTATCCCGGACCAAGATCCGGGTTTGCAGTAAAGTTACCCGGGTCCGGCCATAATTTATTAAACGTAACTGCTCCCGGACTTTGTCCGGATTATGGAGCAAGTAAGAGGATGCCATTCGGAATACATAAACCGGAAGGGACCGGGAGACTTAACCGACTTGTCCGTTTTTGACGTGTGCTTGTCCTTCCTGCCGTACGGTAAGGCTTCACCTTTACATGGTCAATGTTGACAAAGAGAATTTAAAAATTTAATAGAGTATGAAAATCTTTAAAACCTTGAAAGGAATGCACACCGCGGGAAAGGCCGGGATGATTTTTTTATTAATGGGGTCCTGTGAAAAGGTGGAATTCGACCCTGCCCTGAAACATGAATTTACGATTCAATCCGCCGCAGACGGGTCCGAATACCGGATAGAGGTCGGGCTTCCCGCCGGTTACCATCCCGGAGGCGAAAAGTATCCCTCCCTCTATATTCTTGATGGGGAAGAAAATTTTGATTTTGTTTCCAGTCAGTGCAGCGAAATTTCAGATATGCTTGGCGTTCAGAATGTCGTGACCATAAGCATTGGGTATGGGAACGACCGGAGCCTGGATTATACGCCTACTGAAGTCAGCGCAGAAACCGGGGGCGGTCCGCGATTCCTTCATTTTATTGAGACTCAGCTGATTCCTGCCATGGAGGGGTATTTCAGCGTGGATACCTCCCGGGGAAGCCGGACCATTATGGGTCATTCCTACGGAGGACTTTTCGGGGCTTATGCCTTTAGTGTGAACAACAGATTGTTTGGCAATTACATTCTATTGAGCCCGTCCCTCTGGTTTGACGACCTCGTTTCCTTACAATTTGAAAAACAATACCGGACGGAAAACAAAGACAGATCGCAGCTGGTGTTCCTGGGGATCGGGGAAGCGGAAAATTTAGGCAGGATGCAGGCCCCTTTTGAAGCTTTTTATCAAACCCTTCAAAGCCAATACCCCCATATCAAATTGACGAAAAACAAGGAAGAAAACCTCGGGCACATGGGTTCAAGGAATCCCAACATCGTTAAAGGCTTACACTATTATTTTCAAAACCGGTAAAGCCGCACCTTCAATCAATCCTCTTAAACAAATATCATCATGAACTCAATAAAAAATATCTGCCTGCTGATCGCGATCCTGTTCAGCATGCCTTTGACCGCTCAAAGGACCTTTTCATCCCTGTCCAAGGAATTCAATACCCTTCCAAAACTGACCCTGGAGCCGGGCGTCGGAATCCATACCAATTTTGGAACGGATTTCCTGATCACCACTCTGATTCAATGGAATTGGCTCGACCGGCTGAGTTTCGCCTCCCATTCTTCCTTCAATATTAACAATATTACCCAACGTTCTTTTAATGGCATCAAAACCAGGTACAATTATTCAATCAATCAAAAATTGGGGCTGGGCACCACCTTCTACACCGGTGGGAATTCCCATTCGGTTCTTCTTATGGCCGGTATTAAATATACTTCATACCGGGAAACCCTGGAGGATGCCCGGTTTGAACCGTTCGGGACGGCCATCCATGCTTTGAGCCCGGATTACGGATTGATGTACAGCCATAAGAAAATTTGGAAAAAATATTTTTTCACCTATCGCATGTATGTGCCGCTTTACCCCTGGCCGGCCAAAGGATCCGATCTGCTTTACCTGGAAGGGAACATGGATAATATTGCCCTTGAGGTGGGCCTCGGAATCAGAATTATTTAGTGTCGGCCGCAAAATCAATTCGGGGCGCCCTTGCCGTCCCCGAAAGACAAACGGACACCCGCAAAATTTAACTTTATTTACATCACCGTAAAATCAGACGAGAATGAAAAAAATGGTCTTTATCATACCGCCCACCGTAGAATTGCTGGATCTGGCGGGTCCGGTTCAGGTGTTTACAGAAGCCATTTTCTATGGTTTCGAGACGGAAATCGAATTTTATACCTACCAGGATAACCCGGTCAGCACCTCGGGCCTTGGGTTCGGGAAGATTTCCCATTACAGCGAAGCGAAATTAAAAGAAGGAGATTATGTCTTTGTACCGGGCATGCACGAAGATTATGTGAGAAGCATTTCTTTTAAGGCCGAAAAAGCTTTTTTTAACTGGTTGAAGGAATGTTCCGATAAACTCATCACGGTCGGTTCCATTTGCAACGGGGCTTTTGCTTTGGGGCATGCCGGCCTATTGGACCACACGGAGTGCACCACGCACTGGAGAAGAGTAAACGAACTTCAAACGCAGTTTCCAAAGGCTAAAGTGGTTGCCGATATTCTATATGTGAGAAGCAACCGGGTATATACCAGCGCCGGGATCAGCGCCGGGATTGATTTGGCGCTGGCCATCCTGGAGGATCTGAAAGGGGCCCTGTTTACGCATAAAGTGGCCCGGGGACTGGTCGTGTATCACCGGAGAAGCGGTAAACATAAACAGCACAGCGTATACCTGGATTACAGAAACCATATCCATCCGCAGGTCCATGAAGTGCAGGATTATCTTTTGGAGAATCTGTCGAAAGAAAACAGTATTGGTTCGCTGGCCGTCCGGGTGGGCATGAGCCCGAGAAATCTCAGCCGGGTTTTTAAAGAAAAGACGGGGATTACGGTCCTGGAATACCTGACCAACCTGCGCATCGAATATGCAAAAACCATGTTGAACAACCCGGAATACACCGTAGACTATATCGCTTCCAAATGCGGGTTTAAATCGGCGAGACAATTGCAAAGAATCTTAAAAAAGCAAAACGGAAACAAATGAATAACCACAGCGATTCTGCTAAAATTCAGAAGGCCCGGACCACCGGCTTATTTTTTCTTTTGGCTTTTTTAGCCTACGGGCTTGGGCGACATCTCTTTAAAAGCGAAGGGGGCCCTGAAAAATACCTTGGCGCGGCACTGATTTTTTCGAACTCCATCATGGTCCTTTTTATTGGTCTCTTTTTGAGAGAGACCCTAAAACAGTCTAACGTTTGGGTTGGTAATATTTATCTTATGGCCAGAGTTTTTGAGGCCCTGGCGCTGGCCAGTATCTTATTAAACTTAATGCCTTCGCTGAATATTCCGGACGATGCCGGGTACTTTCCTGCGATGTTGGTTTTAGGCTTGGGCAGTATTCCGATGTGCCTGGAATTATACAAACAAAAGATCTCCCCAGCCTGGCTGGCACTTGGGGGCCTCATCGGATACACCATTTTTTCCTTTGGGTTTTTAATGGAGTTCCTGGGTAAAAAATGGAGTATGTATTTACTGGCCCCTGGGGGTGCCTGGGAAATAACTTTTGCCGTATGGTTAATGATTAAAAATGGACCCAATAAAATTCATGATCCATCCCCCGCTAAGGCCGGATAGCAGCAAGGGCCATTTTGATCTCGAGGGGGTTGCCGTGTTCATTGATCCCCGAAAGAAATTGAATTTCCCCTAAGCAGTGGAATCGCACCCCCCGCACATTCTGCAGATGCAGGCGTCATTTTGTCAGTTGCAGGCCCTCTGGCATGAGGATTGATCACCCCAGACATTGAAGATTAATCCTAAAATCCTATTAATCCTACGAATCCTATTAATCCTATAAATCCTATCCAATGAGTGAAAAAGGCCAGATCGCAGTCCAAACCGAGAATATCTTCCCCATCATCAAAAAATTCCTGTACTCCGACCAGGAAATATTTCTTAGGGAATTGATTTCCAATGCAATAGACGCTACCACAAAACTTCAAACCCTGTCCTCCAAAGGCATGGCAAAGGGTGAACTCGGGGACCTCACCATCGACATCCTCCTGGATGAAAAGAAAAAGACCCTGACCATCCGCGACCGGGGACTGGGCATGAGCGCGGAAGAAGCGCGCAAATACCTCAACCAGGTCGCCCTGTCCTCCGCCCAGGAGTTTTTGGAAAAATACAAGGGGGAAACCAACATCATCGGGCATTTCGGACTGGGGTTTTATTCGGCCTTCATGGTGGCTGACAAAGTGGAGGTGCTCAGCAAATCCTATAACGAGGAGGAAAAGCCCATACTCTGGACCTGCGACGGCAGCCCGGAATATACCCTCAAGGAACACAAGAAAAAGGACCGGGGCACCGACGTGATCCTCCATGTCAACGACGATGGAAAGGACTACCTGGAAAAAAACAAGATCGAAGAGCTTTTGAAAAAATACTGCCGGTTCCTGCCCTATCCCATTCGCTTTGGCACCCGCACGGAATACGACTGGGAAGGGGAAGGCGAAAACCGGAAAGAGATCAAAAAGGAGGTGGACAATATCATAAACATCACCCAGCCGATCTGGAAAAAATCACCCACCGAACTCACCGACGAGGATTATAAAAAATTTTACAGCGACCTCTACCTCTTCAGCAGCCCTCCGCTTTTCTGGATCCATCTCAATATCGACTACCCCTTCAACCTGACCGGCATCCTCTACTTCCCCAAGGTGACCACCGGCATGGACTGGCAGAAAAACAAGATCCAGCTGTACAGCAACCAGGTCTATGTCACGGATGAAGTGAAGGACATCGTGCCCGATTTCCTGATGATGCTTCATGGCGTGATCGACAGCCCGGATATTCCGCTCAACGTTTCCCGTTCCTACCTCCAAAGCGACCGCCAGGTCAAGAAGATCACCTCCTACATCACCAAAAAGGTGGCCGACAAACTGGAGGAATTATTTAAAAACGACCGGCCCTCTTTTGAATCCAAATGGCAGGATATCGGCCCGTTTGTAAAATACGGGCTGATCACCGATGAGAAATTTTATGAGAAGGCCATCGGGTTTTCCCTGCTCAAAAGCGAGGATGGGACTTATTACACCCCGGAAGCCTACCGCGAAAAAATCAAAGACCAGCAAACGGATAAAAACGGCCAGGTGGTTTACCTCTATACCCATGCACCCGAACTGCATCATGCCTCCATCTCGGCAGCCCGGGCCAGGGGTTATGATGTGCTCCTGATGGACCAGCCCATCGACAACCATTTTATGCAGCACCTGGAGATGAAGATCGAAAAGACCCATTTCACCCGGGTTGATTCCGCCACCCTGGACAAACTGATTGAAAAAGAGGACAAGATCGAATCTGTGCTCTCCCAGGAGGAGCAAGATAAGGTCAGGACTTTGTTTGAGACCTTCACCCAAGGTACCATGAACAAGGTGGAGGTCCAGGCTTTGTCGCCCTCGGACGCCCCGGTCCACATCACCAAGCCGGAATTTATCCGTAGGATGAAGGAAATGCAGATGATGCAGGGCATGGGGTCAGACTTATTTCCGGATTCTTACCAGGTGATCGTAAACGGAAACCATCCGCTGGTCGCGGAAAAATTGTTGCATGCGACCGATGAAGCCAGGCAGAAAGAACTGGCGACCCATTTGTACCGCCTGGCCTTGTTAAATCAGAATTTGCTTAAGGGAGCAGAACTCACGGATTTTGTGTCCAAAAACCTGGAAGCTTTGTCCCGCAATGATTAGTTCACTCCCTGACCAGGCCTGATTTTTTCAGATACCGGATCAGCCCGTAAGCCACAGCCAGCAAGGGTATGATCCAGGCTAATATCGAATTCCTGAAACCGGCGTTATGCTGGGTCAGGTGGGGGTATTTAAACAGGATGATCAACAGGATACCCGTGATCCAGATAAAAAAAGTGGTATGTTCCTTCAAGAGGTATCGCTTCCAGTTGTACCGCATGGAACGGACCGTCACATACAGTCCGCGGAGCCGGAAGAACCACCGGGGTACCCTGCTGCAATATTCGTCAAAGGCTTCACCGAATTTGTTCTTCAAAAAATGTTCTTCGGCGAGCACAATGCACTGGTAAATAAATAAAAACAGGGGCAAAACGATCAGGGTGTAATAAAGTGAGTTTGCCAATATACCCACCCCGGCCAGCATGAGAATATTGCCTACATAAAGGGGGTTGCGGCAATGGGCGAAAATGCCTTCGGTCACCAGGCCTTCGGCATAGACCTTCCCGTCTTTACCTCCCCGTACGATATAAGCCAGGCCAATGGTGAGGGCGCGGATAAACTGACCTTTGAAGGTGATGATCAGCCCAAAGACAATGGGCCACCAGAAATAGCCGCGGCCAAACCGGTTCTCGCTGAAGAGGGGTGGGGAAGGGATAAACAAAGCGAGGTAGAGGACAATAAATAGCAGGTTGCGGTATTTGAAGAAAAAATTGCCGATGGAGATCATGGTAGGATTAATAGGATTGGTAGGATTAATAGGATTGGTAGGATTAATAGGATTGGTAGGATTAATAGGATTGGTAGGATTAATAGGATTGGTAGGATGATAAGAGTAGAAATAAATTTCATTTAGTCCGGGTGCATTTCCCGGGGGCGATCACCTCTTCGTCGCGATCAAACCCATGAAGTTATACCATTTGAAAAACACTTCGCAATGGTCGAAGCCCACATCACGGAGCAGGGAGATGTCTTCACTGAGTTTATAAGGGATCAGTACGTTTTCCAGGGCCTCCCTTTTCTGGCTGATCTCCATTTCGGAGTATTGGTTGCGGCGCTTGTAATTGTAATAATATTTGATAAAGTCGCGGTTGAAGCCACTTTCCTCCGCCAGGATTTTTTCGACCAGGATGAGAGAACCTCCCGGGTTGATCCCGCTGAGAATTTTTTTGAGGAGCCGTTCACGGTTTATCGGGCGCACAAACTGAAGGGTGAGGCAAAGGACGACGACTGAAGCGTTGGAAATCTGCACCCCGGCATTGAGATCCGTATTGATGAGTTCATAGGGGCGGCTAAAACCGATGGATTTCAGTTTTTCGTCGCATTTGCGCAGCATTTCCGACGAGTCGTCAATGCCGATGAATTTGATGGAGGGATTCACCATGGTATTCATGCCGATCATCGTAGTCCCGGTGGAGCAGCCCAGGTCATAAACCATAGTGCCTTCGACAGCCCGGTCGGCGGCAAGTTCGGCCATCATGCGCTGGATCTCCCCATAAAAGGGCACGGAGCGGTTGACCATATCGTCAAAAACATGGGCCACCTGAGCCCCGAATTTAAAGTCACTGACCTTGGTGATCTCGTCTTTGAAAACTTCGTCGGTTGGCATGGGGCGAAATTAAGACGATTTACGGTGAGATTTAAGTCTGGTGCGTTTCGCACGG
>Ga0116143_10000299_pt1 | contig 69092 bp, 44 predicted proteins | sample AD_UKC034_MetaG_FD_89745 | JGI IMG/M metagenome (GOLD analysis project Ga0116143, IMG submission 89745) | Active sludge microbial communities of municipal wastewater-treating anaerobic digesters from USA - AD_UKC034_MetaG | ecosystem: Engineered > Bioreactor > Anaerobic > Digestate | place: USA... | reverse complement strand
AATTGAAACATCTCATCGGTAGTGCGCATACTGGAGTTCTTATCTGTTATTAATCGCGGAGGACTATACGGATTATATGGATTGTTTGATGTGTTGTCGTAAACGCCTTCTGCAATAATAGTAGAACCACTTGGAAGTTTTAGCAATGTAGGATACTTATAAAAATACTGCCATCGAAAATCCCAATCGTTTATACGAATGAGTCGTATGGTATCTTTTGTTGGAGTTAAAGCATATGCATGAAAACGTTTCCCGATTAAATGCATATGCGGAACAATCCCAACAATAGAGATGTCCTCTTTCACTGTTAATCGAGTTGAAAAAGTTTTTACTATACCGGGTTCAATAATTAAAGGTGGCTCAACAGGAGAAACGCCCAAGGTCCCCATTTGGAATTCTGAAATCGGTCGTTTTGGTTTTTCTTTTGCAAAGAAAATGTTGAAGTACGAGCTATCGCTTTCATTTTTTGCAGTTGGACCATAATGAATGCTGTTTAGGTAAAATGCATTTTGTCTATTCAATGTATATCCTCCAATCCCTTCAGGTAAATTCACCGCTTCTTGCCCGGGAAGATAATTACAAACCGAAGGCACCAACAGTGGATAGCTTCCATCATCATTGGCTAAATCCAGTAGCCTATGAACTGTGGGGTTATCATTAAACTCATTATCCACAAAGCGCTCTCCCGAAAAAATATTCTTCTTTTTTCCTTCATCGTAACGAATCAAATGTCCATTCATATGATGAACGAGTTTGCGATTGCCTGGAACAAATTCAATGACTCGAACAAAAGTATCGTTTGGCAACTCGAATGGAATTTTCATTACCAAGAACTTGTCTCTGTTATTCCCTTCAATTTGAATTGCATTTTCAAATGGTACAACTAAATCGGGTTTTATCGATTGAGACCCTCTTTGAAAGTTCGGCAGCTCAGGCATATAATGATCTTCTCCTTTTGGAGCTCCATTATCCGCCCATCTTTTAAGAAGAGATTTTTCTTCAGTGCTAAGTACTCTTTGTCCAACAAATTGTGTATACGTTTCATCAGCCGGCCAAGGCGGCATAATATTTTTATGCGTAACATATGCTATCATCTTTGATTTGCGCGACACATCTTCATAGCTTATCAAAGGGAATGGCCCTGCCTCTCCAGGTCTGTGGCATGGTGTACAGTTCTTATATATTATAGGAGCAATATCTTTTGTGAAAACAGGAGCGGAATCCTCCGAGCATCTTGCCATGAAAAATCCAAATCCAACTATAAATACACATTTATTAACCAACTTCATCGTGCCTCCAATATGCAACCGATCGCTTCGGTTTTCTTTACTTGAATGGCTTCACCTCTCTGATACGCTTTTAAAGCATCCTGCAAATAGTGCTTGGTCACAATACTTCTTTTCTTGGCTAAATCTACCGGCCAATCATCTATAGCTCCTTGATAAATAGTAATTCCAACACTATCCAATAAAACTACTTCCGGTGAAACCTTTGCTTGAAAATGATTTAATAATGCCAGAGAGTCATCAAGAAGAAGCTTTAAGTTCCAATCATACTCCTCAAAAAAATTGGCATATTCTTCTGGTTTATATAAAGTACCGCTGGCCACACCAAAGAAATTTATTCCATAAATACGGTAAAGACTATCTAATTCTTTTAATACAACACTATAGTTTTCACAAAGCGGGCAATCTGGAGATAAAAAAACAAAAACAGTCCCTTTGCCATCGATTATGGATGAATACTTTTTTATATCCCCATTTAGAGTATTTAAGTAGATCTCTGATATATCGGTCAGCTTCTCATTACCAGTGCTGCACGAAAGGAACATGTATAAAATCAAAATAACAAAAACAAAGCGTTTCATCTAGCAAAGGTACAGTTTGATTAAACTATTAAAAAAGATAAAAATCATGGCTTTCCACACTACATTCTACTTATCAACATTGTTAATAACCTATGCTGAAACGCTGATGATTCCTTACCTTTGTTATCTATATAATATTTGAATTACGTCTGTTTATGCGTTTAAAGAGTTTAGAAGCTAAAGGTTTTAAAAGTTTTGGTGATAAAGTCACCATACACTTCGACAAAGGAGTTACCTCTATAGTTGGACCAAATGGTTCAGGAAAGTCTAATGTGGTTGATTCCATCCGTTGGGTATTAGGTGAGCAAAAAACCCGTATGCTCCGTCTAGAAAAGATGGACAACGTAATTTTTAACGGAACAAAGAACCGTAAACCTGCCAATGTAGCTGAGGTTAGTTTGACTTTCGAAAACACAAAAAATATACTTCCAACCGAATACACCGATGTTTGCATTACACGAAAATTATATCGTTCCGGTGACAGTGAGTACTTACTTAATGGAGTGCCGTGCCGATTAAAAGATATAACCAATTTATTTTTAGATACCGGTATCGGTCCTGATTCTTATGCCATTATTGAATTAAAGATGGTGGATGATATTTTAAGCGATAGAAATGACACCATTCGTTTGTTGTTTGAAGAAGCGGCAGGAATTTCAAAATATAAAATTCGTAAGAAACAAACCTTTGCCCGTTTGGCAGAAACCGATGCAGATTTAAACAGGGTTAATGACCTCTTGTTTGAAGTAGAAAAAAGCATGAAGCAACTCGAAAGCCAAGCAAGAAAAACCGAACGTTTTTATAAACTAAAAGGAGAGTATAAAGAAAACAGCGTAACATTAGCTTTGTTCAATTTAGTTGAGTTTAAGTTGGCAAATGAAACCTTACAAAAAAGAGAACAGGAACAAGAAGATGCTCGATTAAAATTGGTGAGCGAAGTCGATAAACTTGAAGCCGGATTACAAGCCAACAAAACCATTGTGCTCGATAAAGAAAAAGCCTTAGCTGAAGCGCAGCGCTTGCAGAACGATTTGATTCTAAAAATCAACAATCTTGAAAACGAAAATAAAAATCGGAAAGATCGACTAACGTATCTGGAAGAAAAGAAACTGCAATTGCAGACTCAAAACAAAACTGATGAGGAAAAAATTGTTCACTTGAACGAAGAGATCATCCGAATAGAGCAAGAAAAAACAAGTGAAGAAGTAAAACTCAATGAGCTCAATCAAGAGTTATTGGATCAAAAGAAGGTTGTTGGCACCAATAAAGATGCTTTTGAATTAGCGCAACAAGAATTAAAAGATTTAAATCAAAAGTTATATCAAGTTCGTCAAGAGATCAATAAGTTTGAAACCGAAATGGCGGTTCGAAAAACCCGTTTTCATTCATTGAGTGAAGAGATAAAAAGAGTCTCGGAACAAATATTGATCAACAATCAAAAAATAGCTCAGACAGACGAAGAAATTGGAAGAAAAAATCCGGATAAAGAAAATGCACAAAACTTGTTGCAGCAATTGCGTGAAGATCTGACTCAAAACGAAAAGAAAATTGCAGACACGGAAGAAGATTCTAAAAAATTGAATATTGATCTTTCTGAAATAAACAGAAAACTCGATGCTCGCAAACATGAATTTGAGCTTACGAAAAATTTATTGGATCAATTAGAAGGTTATCCGGAGTCGATCAGACATATTAAAAAAAGTCATAGCGACAGTAAAAAATTATTTTTGTTATCGGATATTATCAGTGTTGAAGAAACATATAAACTTGCCATTGAAAACTATTTGGAACCCTTTCTGAATTATTTTGTTGCCGCGGATTCACGATCGGCATGGGAAGGACTGGAAATTCTTAAAGACAGTGGAAAAGGCAAAGCCAATTTCTTTGTTTTAGACAAAGTTAAAATACCTGCAACAACCAAAGATACTCCTGAAGGATGCATACCGGCCATATCGGTTGTAGAAACTAAAGCAGAATACAAACCTTTGATTGATGTTTTACTCCACAATGTATTTATCATTAATTCGGATCAAAATCTACGCGACCTTCAATTGAACAGTGATGCTGTTGTGGTTTTATCTAAGAACGGAAATTTTGTACGTCAATCCTATACATTAAGTGGAGGATCGGTAGGATTGTTTGATGGAAAGAGAACAGGAAAGCAGAAGAATCTTGAAACGCTGAGCACTCAAATTGACTCTTTGACCAAACAAGCCAATGAGGCAAAAGAAAGTTACCAAACAGCCGACAAGAAACTCAATGAGCTGAAATTGGAACGTGCAAATTTGTACTCGAAGATAAAGACTACAGAAGAAAACTTTTCTGGATTTAATCTTTCCATTAGTGCCTTGAACAGTAGCCGTGATCTGCTTTTAAGTACCATTGAAACGCATAAGAAAACCGTAGATAAACTACAGGAAGATATACTGATTTTATCTCCGGAAAGTGGAACGAACAGTTCTGAAGAAGAGTTGATGCTAAATAAACTTACTGCCGATCATCAAGCCCTTATCGAAATCCAAAAAAATAAACAAGATGAATTAGCATCGATACAGAATAATGTTAACGAAAGCAATCAACAGTATAATCAGATTAACATCTATGTTATTCAGCAACAAAATAAACTTCAGAATCTATCGAGAGAAACCAACTTTAAAAGTGGCTTGATTGAAAACCTAAAGAATAGTATTGAATCGAACACCGAACAATTAGGAAGAATAGAAGAACAAACAGCGTCTATTTTTGAAGAATTGAGCGGATATGAAGAACGATTAAGAGAATTGATAGGTCAACGCGATCAATCTCAACAAATACTCATTGAAAAAGAGAACGATTTCTTTAAAGTAAAAGGAGATATCGATGAAGAAGATAAAATGATCAATGAACTTAGAAAAAAGAGAGAGAACATTGACCTTCTTATTCGTACGGTTCATGAAGAAATAAATACGCTTAAACTAAATCTTACTTCATTAAAAGAGCGTCTGCATGTTGAGTTTGAAATTGACATCAATACGCTTCTCGATCAGGATCCCCCTACCGATGTAAGTGAAGAGCAAGTAAAAGATCGAAATGATAAACTTAAAAATTCTTTAAGTAATTACGGCCCTATCAATCCTATGGCGTTGGAATCGTTCAATGAGGTAAAAGAACGTTTCGATTTCATAAGCAAAGAGAAAGATGATTTGGCACAAGCCAAACAATCGTTGTTGCAAACCATTGCCGAGATTGATCAAACGGCAAAAGAAAAATTCATGGAAGCCTATCTTGAAGTACGACAGAATTTCATTAAGGTATTCAGATCATTATTCAGCGAAGAAGATAATTGTGATCTGGTATTATTGGATATGGAAAATCCTTTGGAATCGGACATACATATTGTGGCTCAACCTAAAGGCAAAAAACCACTGAGCATTCATCAACTTTCGGGAGGAGAAAAAACACTCACTGCCACCGCACTTTTATTTGGACTTTACCTCTTAAAACCTGCACCCTTCTGTATTTTTGACGAGGTAGATGCACCTTTAGATGATGCGAATATTGACAAGTTCAATAATATCATTCAAACCTTTAGTAAGGACAGTCAGTTTATTATTATCACGCACAACAAGAGAACAATGTCGTTTACCGACATCATGTACGGAATCACAATGAATGAACCCGGTATTACACAAGTTATTCCGGTTGATATGCGCGAGTACGCTTAAAAAATTATCTTCTTTTAATAAACAATCTTTGAAAGAAGTTTTTATCAGTATGAATATTGTTCTGGCGCTTTGATCTGCGTTTAGACTTCTTCATTCTTCTCTTCACTTTTTTATCCTGTAATGAAAGATGACGCTTCCCCAGTTCCTTTTCTGAAGCTTGTTGTTTTTCTTTTTGCACTTCTTTTTTCTGTGCAGCTTTTTTCTGTGCTTTGGTTGGCTTGGCATCTTGCCCAAGTACCATAGCAGAAGGTAGCAATATCAAAAGCAGGATTATAAATTTTCGCTTCATCATAAAAATAAAAAAGCCTTTGTCATTTTCTCGACAAAGGCCTTAACGTATTTAAAACTAAATTTATTTGATCAACGAAGGTTCAGCAAAGCGAGCAGAAATCATTTCACCATTACTCAATGTCATAATAACGGCACACATATAAAAACTCTTGCCCTCAGGGATGGAAGCTTTTACATTACCTTCTGTCATTTCAGCATTTTCAATTCTATCCATTGTATTATCAGGATAAACAAAAATAATTTCTGATTTAACAACATCTGTTACTGATTCCTCAGCAGCATTGCTAACACTAAATTCAAAATCATTTCCGGTATTAAGCATTTCAAAAGTAAAATCTTGATATCGGGTGGCAGTTCCACCTTTCTTACCTTTGAAATACAATTTACTTGCATCTTTTTGATCGGCTACACGCTGATCCTGAGCTTGAGTGTCTATTGTTGTGAATGCACACAAAATCAGAACTGCAAAAGCTAAACGAATAATTTTATTCATGGTATTCTTATTTATGAAGTCCTCCAAAATTAATTTAACTTTAAAGAAAAAGCAAATGATTATTTGTTTGAAATTCAATGCTTTTTTAAGAATTTAGCTAAAATTCACTTTTTTAGCCGAAAAAGGCATAATACACTATTTTACAACATGGTACAATCAATTTCACTTGCTCGATGGATGTTTTCGATTTCCATTTTAGCCTTTTCTTTTTTGTCTTGTAAAAAAGATAACGATAGCAATGTGCCTGATGTCAACGTAGATGTATATTTATACTTAAGTCAACCATCCAATGTGCCCCTCAATGCCGTTGGTGGGTGGATCTATCATGATGGAGGTAACAGAGGATTATTAATTTACAGAAGAGGCTTAGATGACTTTGCCGCATACGATAGAAACTGTCCTTACGACCCTGCTCAAGCATGCGCAACCGTATTCGTACAATCCGATAATTTTACTGTAAGAGACTCCTGTTGCAATTCCAATTATTCCATTTTTGATGGGAGCGTTCTATCCGGTCCTTCCTCACAAGGATTACGAGCATACAATACCTATTTTGATGGAGGCAATGTTTTAAGAGTTTACAATTAATTTGAATTTCTTTTTTAATGAGTACAAAAACTATTCTTTGCTTAGGCGATTCTTATACCATTGGCGAATTAGTAGTATTAGAAGACAATTTTCCAAACCAACTTCATCAGCTATTGCTGCAAAAAGGTTTGGTATTTGATGTTCCAAAAATAATTGCCACTACCGGTTGGACTACGGACGAATTGCAAAAAGCTATTGATGAGGAGAAGATTCATCAATGCTACGATATCGTAACCTTGCTGATAGGAGTAAACAATCAGTATAGGGGAAGAAGTTTGGAGAATTATCGCTCCGAATTTGAAAATCTGTTGAAACAAGCCATTCAATTCTCCAAGCAAAAGAATGTTGTTGTATTATCTATCCCCGATTGGGGATGCACTCCTTTTGCTGAAGGGAAAGACCGAAATAAAATTGCTTTGGAGATCGATGCATTTAATAAAAGTAAAAAAGAAATTTGCGATCGTTATAAAGTTCCTTTTCTCGACATTACCCATTATACCAGAAATAATTTAGAAGATCTTCTCAGCAGTGATGGGTTACATTATTCAGCCAAAATGTATGAATTATGGACAGCTGATCTTTTTCAATTACTACAACAAAACAAATTGATTTGAACAGCAGATTTGATATCTACAGTTCTTCGGCAGGTTCGGGAAAAACATACACTTTAGTAAAAGAGTATCTGAAGTTGATACTATCAGATGATTACTCTCTGGAGTCGGTCATGGCCATCACATTTACGAATAAAGCTACTTCAGAAATGAAAGAGCGATTGATGAGTAACTTATATAAAATCTCATCCGGTGGATCAGACGATATGTTAAGCGATTTAATGGATGCCTTAGCTTGTGATGAAAATAAATTAAGGCAGAAGGCTGGAGTTTTATTGCATACCATTTTGCATCAGTATTCAAAACTCAATATCAGCACCATTGATAGTTTTTATTATAACCTGTTACGCCATCTGTCGAGAGAATTGAATGTAGCATTAAGATACGAATTGCAATTAGACACCGATGAAATAAAAGAATATTTACGCAATTATATTTTTGAAGAATGTGAGTCGAATAAAGATCTGCAAAAGTGGTTAACCGATTTTATCCTTAACAATCTTGAACAAGATAAACGATGGGACATTGATGATGAGTTGAAAAACATAAGTCAGCAACTGTTTAGTGAAAACAAACGTGTTAAAGGCATTGATCGTTTGCTGGATATAAATGATGTATTTAAGTCAAAGCTCCATGCAAATCTCAATATGATTGAGAAAAATTATCAATCCAAAAAAGTTCAATTTCAAAATGCTTTAATTAGCTACAATCTAACAGTAGATGATTTTAACAATAAATCATCAGGGGCAGTTAGTATAGCGCTTAAAAGTGAACTATACCTTGACGCATTTTGTGGTCATTTGGAAAATGATAATTCCAGAATCATGCAGTTTTATCATGAACCAGAAAAAGGAGTTACAAAAGGCACTCATTCCACTATAAAAGATATTGTAACCCAAAAAATTCATCCCGTTTACAAAGAACTAATTGATTTCGCAAAAGACCATTACGTTGATTATAGTAGTTATACCAGTTTACTGTCGCAAATGTATTTGGGTGGTTTGCTAAAGCAACTCGATGAAGGATTGAAAAAATATCGGCAAGAAAAAGAAAAGCTATTGCTGAGTGATGTTCAGCTAATCTTGCAAAAAAGTATGGACAATGCTGCGGTTGGTTTAGTTTACGAAAAAACAGGCGCTCGTTTGAAAGCATTACTTATAGATGAATTTCAAGACACTTCTGATATTCAATGGAAAAACTTTTTACCATTGGCAGAAAATGCTTTAGCTGAAGGAGGCACGCTGCTATTGGTTGGCGACCTAAAACAATCCATCTACCGTTTCAGAGGTGGAAATATGGAACTGATGGCAACAGAAGTCCATAAAGATCTTAGTGTATTCAATTCCATTTTGAATCAAAAAACACTAGATGGTAATTATCGCAGTTTGTCCAATGTAGTCGATTTTAATAATGCTTTTTTTAGTGGAATCGAAAATTCATTGGATGATTACTCCCCATTATTAACTCAGGCCTATGCCCCAAGCAATGTTCATCAGATCAATAAACGCAGTTCCGAAAACAAAGGATATGTACAAATTGAATTTGTTCAGAAAGAAGAAATTACAAAAGAAAAAAAGAAAAAACTTGCTGAAGAATATTTACTGAGTCGCTTATCTTTCAAAATAATAGAGCTACTAGATAAAGGATACGAACTGAAAGACATGGCCATTTTGGTTAATACAAAAAATGAAGGGTACAAAGTAGCAGCTGCATTGGCAGATCATCAAATTACTCAGATTATTTCAAACGATTCGTTAATGCTGACCAGTGCTCCTCATGTTCTTTTTCTTTTGCACTGCTTAACCTACATACAAGATCAGGACAATTTGATTGCATTGACGAGTATTTGTCGTTTTGTATTACAACAAAATGTAAACTCAAGCAGTGCTCTAGATCAAATAAATCAACCTATACAAAAGGAACAGTTACTCTCCTTTCTTCCCTCACCATTAAAACAATCAATACATCCGCAAAAACAAAAAGCCGTTTATGATACTGTTTTGCAGTTGGCCGAATTGATGGGTTTTACATTGTCTTCCGATTTGTATTTCGATCGTTTCGTTGATTTGATTCACGTTTACCGGAATCAGGCCGGAACTTCTATTCAATCTTTTCTGAAATGGTGGGATGATAACCACGACAGCGATAAATGTTGCATCAAAAGTTCTGAAAGTATTAATGCCATTCGGATCAGTACCATTCACAAGTCAAAGGGACTTCAATATAAGATTGTCTTTATCCCTTTTACAGATAAGTCATTTGTTGGTTCTGGAAATAAAGCGCATCAAATGTGGGTTGAATTAGAACACACTCCTTTACAAACAAAAGGAAGCTATCCCTTATTGCATCGGTCAAGCTTAAGTTATACTTGGTTTAAAAACGAGTATGACACCGAGTCAAAACTCCAGCAGATTGATACGATCAATGCTTTTTATGTTGCTTTTACTCGAGCAGAAAATATGCTTTACATATATAGTATTGAACCGTCATCAAAGAACTCAAAAAGCAACGAAGTAAAACGAGTCGATCAATTGATAAAGGAACGGTTAAATAGCGCCTTAAAATATTTGAAAGAAAAGGAAGAAGATCATTCGAAAATTTGGTACATAGGTGACGAAGTGAGTAATACTGTTCAACATAAACATAGTACATCAGATCCAATACAAATGACAGAGGCGCTTACACTTGGCGCTCAAACAAACAGAGATTGGAACGAATTTGTTTTTCTTCGATCAACCATAGGCGAAAAAGAACGAATTCTATCTGCACATGAACTCGATGCCAGTAATACGGGAATACTTGCGCATCACTTGCTAAGTTTGAGCGTTCAAAAAAATAATTTTAAAGAAGCATTAGACCTCTTTCTGATAAAAAGTAAATATCCAAGATCAATCTTGAATGAGGTGATTGATGCATCAGAAAAAGCGTTTCAACTTTTGCAAAGCAAAAAATGGATTCCCGTAAGTAAAGATCGAGTTTTTACTGAACAAGAATTTGCTATGCCAAATGGAAATATATTTAGACCTGATTTAATTATTCAGCTCAATGATCGCTTTGTGTTGATAGATTATAAATATGCCGAAAGATCACCACTACATCATGAACAATTAAAAACGTATCAAGCGGTTCTAATGGAAGCGGGATTTACACCATTGGAATTATATCTTTTATATCTGCCTGAGACTGAATTAATAAGGATAGACGCTTAAACCTTCTTAATTTCTTACCTTTGCACACTTCATTACAAATTAAAAACTCAAACAAATATGTACGGATTTTATAATGTACCCCAAGCGATAAACGAACCAATACTAAATTATGCTCCAGGCAGTGCAGAACGAAAAGCACTTAAAGAAGCTTTAGCAGAAGCACGATCTAAGCAAATTGATGTCCCCATGTACATTGGAGGAAAAGAAATCAGAACCGACAAAAAGGTAAGCATGCATCCACCACATGATCATCAACATGTATTGGGTCATTATCATTTAGGAAATGCGGATCATGTAAAACAAGCCATTGATGCAGCTTTAGCAGCAAGAGAGCAATGGGCTTCAATGGCATGGGAACAAAGAGCTGCAATCTTTTTAAAAGCTGCTGATCTTATTGCAGGGCCTTATCGCTATAAACTCAATGCAGCAACTATGTTGGGTCAATCAAAAAATGCTTTTCAGGCAGAAATTGACAGTGCTTGCGAAATCATTGATTTTCTTCGATTCAATGTACAGTACATGAGTGAAATTTATAAGCAACAACCCATTAGCAGTAAAGGAGTTTGGAACCGCGTAGAACAAAGACCTCTCGAAGGGTTCGTATTTGCTTTAACACCTTTCAACTTTACCGCCATTGCTGGTAACCTGCCCAGTTCGGCTGCCATGATGGGCAATGTTGTAGTTTGGAAACCGGCATTCTCGCAAATATATTCTGCACAAGTTTTAATGGAAATATTCATTCGTGCAGGAGTACCCGCTGGTGTCATAAATCTGATTTATGTACCGGGGCCTGAAACGGGTCAAGTGATATTTTCACATCCTCAGTTTGCGGGAATACATTTTACAGGAAGCACAGGAGTTTTTCAAAATGTGTGGGAGAGCATTGGAAGCAACATAAAAAACTATGCTTCCTATCCTCGCATTGTTGGCGAAACGGGAGGAAAAGATTTTATTTTAGCCCACCCTTCAGCCGATACCGCAGAAGTCAGCACTTCTTTATCAAGAGCTGCTTTTGAATTTCAAGGTCAGAAATGTTCTGCCGCTTCAAGAGCTTATATACCAGACAATTTATGGCCCGAGGTAAAAAAGAATCTTATCAATGATCTTTCTACTTTTAAAATGGGTGGAACGGAAGATTTCAGCAATTTCATAAATGCAGTTATTGATGAAAAATCTTTTGACAAGATTTCATCCTATATTCAAAACGCTTCGAAAAGCGATGAAGTAGAAATAATAGCCGGTGGAAAATTTGACAAAAGCAAAGGCTATTTCATAGAACCTACGGTGTTGTTATGTAAAAATCCACGTTATGTTACCATGTGTGAGGAGATCTTTGGTCCAGTATTGAGCATCTATGTGTATCCTCATACTGAGTTTGAAAAAACAGTTGAATTGGTAGATCAAACAGGTGTGTATGCACTAACAGGCTCTATCATGAGCAACGATCGTTATGCGGTTGAGTACGCAACAAGGAAACTCGTTAATGCTGCTGGAAACTTCTATATAAATGATAAATGTACGGGTGCTGTAGTAGGTCAACAACCTTTTGGAGGATCAAGAGCTTCGGGAACCAATGACAAGGCAGGCAGCATGATCAATTTGCTTCGATGGGTAAGCCCACGAACCATAAAAGAAACTTTTGTTCCTGCTACCGATTATCGATATCCCTTTTTGGAGAGTGACAAGGATTAAACACAATTGTTATTAGAATTGTGATGCATGAAATGGCTTGTTAACTTACCAGCCGGAGTAAAATTTATGTTGCAAAGCACTGCTTGGTTTGCACTCATGAACATTTTTACAAAAATGGTCAGCCATTTACCCACAGGTGAAATTGTTTTTTTTCGCTGCTCAGTCTCTTTATTGTTTTGTTTCATTGCACTCAAAAGAGATGGAATTCCTTTAAAGGGAAATCGTCATATACTTTTGTGGACACGTGGCATAGTGGGCACATTTTCATTGTACTTGTATTTTGTTACGTTGCAAAACATGAGGCTTGGGACAGCCGTCACCATACAATACCTCTCACCAATTTTTACAATTGTAGTCGCTTGGGTTGCACTTGGTGAAAAAGTAAAAATCGTTCAATGGTTATTTTTTGCCACTTCATTTGCTGGAGTAATTCTGATTAAAGGTTTCGATAGCGATGTATCAATTCTATTTTTGATAATTGGATTAACATCCGCATTCTTTTCTGCCATTGCTTATACGCTCATTCGCACACTTAAAAATAATGAGCACCCGATGGTAATTGTTTATCACTTTATGTTGGTTGGAACATTGGCTGGTCTTGTAATGATGTTTTTTGATTTCAAAATACCTCAAGGAAGCGAATGGCTTTGGCTTATACTAATTGGTGTTAGTACTCAATTGGGTCAAATAAATATGACAAGAGCATTGCAAACCAGCGTTGTGGCTGAAGTTTCTATTCTTAATTACATAGGAGTTCTCTATGCACTGGTAGCCGGATTCTTTTTCTTTGATGAACTTTATTCTGCAACTACCTTAGGAGGAATTGTACTGATCATAGCAGGAGTAGTGATGAATATTTGGTTTACACGTAAAAAACAATAGTTGTTTACTTACCCTTTTCGTAAGATCTAAAATAACTCATCACTTTCATCTTCAATACTCCAAAAAAAGCTTCTCCAAAAATACCGGTACTCATTTTGGAAGTTCCTTTCACACGGTCGGTAAATATTATTGGCACTTCAATAATTTTAAAACCAAGTTTCCAGACTGCGAATTTCATTTCAATCTGAAATGCATAGCCCATGAATTTAATTTTATTCAAATCAATTTTTTCCAAAACCCGCCTTTGATAACACTTAAATCCAGCCGTGGTATCATACACTTTCATTCGTGTAATCAGTCGCACATATTTTGATGCAAAGTAACTCATGATCACTCGGCCAATTGGCCAATTGACAACATTTACTCCACCAATATATCTTGACCCGATTGCCAGATCGGCTCCATCATTTTTGCATGCATTGTATAAATGGATTAAATCCTTTGGATTATGAGAAAAATCGGCATCCATTTCAAAAATGAACTCATAATCTTTTTCCAGCGCCCATTTGAATCCTGCAATATAAGCGGTACCCAAACCCATTTTTCCAGGTCTTTGCAACAAATGCAATTGACCGGTGAAATCTTTGCATAGCTGCGTTACTATATCGGCCGTTCCGTCTTTTGAGTTGTCGTCTATTATAAGGATGTGAAAAGGCGCTTCTAACGAAAAAACAGCCTTGATTATAGCTTCAATGTTTTCACGTTCATTGTAGGTAGGAATTATTACTAAACACTTGCTCATACCCATTTTTTGAAAGCAAACGCAAAGTAATGAATTAAAGTGTAGGAATATAACATGCTTTATTTTCCAAGCAGCCAGGAAAAGATTAAAGGTGCCACAATACTGGCATCACTTTCAATGATAAACTTAGGTGTTGTAATATCCAACTTACCCCAAGTAATTTTTTCATTGGGTACTGCCCCTGAATATGAACCGTAACTGGTAGTACTATCGCTAATCTGACAAAAGTAACTCCAGAATGGAACATCATGCCATTCCAAATCCTGATACATCATTGGCACAACACAAATTGGAAAATCACCAGCAATCCCTCCTCCTATTTGAAAAAATCCTACTCCTTTATCGCTACTGTTTTTACGATACCAGTCAGACAACCAAACCATGTATTCAATACCCGATTTCATAGTAGTAGCTTTCACTTCATTCTTGATGACATAAGAAGCAAAAATATTTCCCATTGTGCTGTCTTCCCATCCAGGAACTACAATTGGTAAATTCTTTTGCGCAGCAGCCAACATCCAAGAGTTTTTGGGGTCAATCTCATAGTATTGCTCTAACTCTCCACTCAACAACATTTGATACATAAACTCATGAGGGAAAAACCTTTCATTTTTTTCATCTGCATCTTTCCATCTTTTATAGATGTGTTTTTGCAATCTTCTAAATGCTTCTTCTTCAGGAATACAAGTATCGGTTACACGGTTGAAATGATTCTCGAGCAAATCCCACTCATCTTGAGGACTTAAGTCGCGATAGTTAGGAACACGTTTGTAATGAGAGTGAGCAACCAAGTTCATAATATCTTCTTCAAGATTAGCTCCTGTGCAGGAGATAATTTGGACCATATCTCTTCGAATCATCTCGGCAAGCGATATCCCTAACTCTGCGGTGCTCATTGCTCCTGCCAAGGTAATCATCATCTTACCTCCTTCCTGCATATGCATCTCATAAGCCTTAGCTGCATCCATCATTGCAGCTGCATTGAAATGAAGAAAATTTTGTTCCATAAACTGAGATACCGGTCCTTTCATAATTTTATTGAATTACATTAACAAGTCACAAAAATAAAAAATAGAATGTGTTATTACTTACTGAATTGCCGGTCTTAATCTTTGATTTCTTTTAACCAAACAATATATGTTGGAAAATGATCGGAGTAACCTCCGGCATATCGGCTGAAATCATACGTACGTTTAGGATAACCCTTAAAGCGTCCTGAACTCTGTATCATATATTTTTCTTTATATATATAATTACCACTGAAATAATACTTACCACTATCACGATTTAAATATGGTTCTGAAAAAATGATCATATCAAACAAATTCCAGGCATCGTTATATGCCAATGTTCCGATTCCCATTTTATACAAATCATTCCAGGGATTGTAAAGTGATTTATTCTCAATAGCAGTAATGTCATTTTTAGCTCCCAATACATTTGCTATACTGGGGCTTATAGGATCATCATTAAAATCTCCCATCAAGATAATTCTTGCCTGAGGATCAATCAACTGAATGGAATCTATTCTGTTTCTACAAACAGAAGCAGCTTTAGCACGTGAGGGAGCACTGGCTTCCTCTCCACCTCTTCTTGATGGCCAATGATTCACAAATAAGTGAACCAACTCTCCATCTAATAATCCATTGACATACAAAACATCCCGTGTATAACGTGGTGTATCATCATCATTTCTAATGTCAACATACAATGCTTCCGATTTCTTCGGTTTGAAATAATTCGGGTTATACAATAAGCCAACATCAATTCCTCTCTCATCTGGTGAGTCGAAGTGTATGATCTTATAGTTTCGATTGCTGATTTTATCTTGTTTCACCAAATCCTCCAGTACTTGTCTGTTTTCTACTTCAGCAACCCCCACTAAAGCCAATCCATCTTTCGATTTATCCATGGCTATCTCAGAAATCACATGACTGAGTTTGCTCAGTTTATCAAAATATACTTGAGCCGTATAGTGGTTGGCACCACCGGGAAGAAAATCAGCATCATTGGTATGGGGGTCATCTATAGTATCAAACAGATTTTCTAGATTATAGAATCCGGTACATATAATTTTATACTGCTTTTGTTGACCAAAGCCAAAGTTTGAATACAACAAAATGATAAAGAATACTAAAAAACGCATGTATCTTGTTAATTTAATGAATGGACAAAACTACAAAATACAACGGTTCAACAAACGATTTGGTCCTTCTGAAAAACCAGCTCATTCCTTCTTCATCACTTGCAAAGTCAAGCATTTTTATACCTATATTTGGCATCCTTTTTAGAACACATTCATGAAAATTATCAAATGTATTAGCCTCTTGATTTTGCTCCTTTTTCCTACTTGGATTCTAGCTCAAAATTCAAAAATAAGTGGCAACTTAATCGACAACGAGAGTGGACAAGCGATTCAAAATGCAAGCATTCAGATTGTCAATTCAAACCTCACAGTAAGCAGCAATGAAAAAGGATTTTTTGAATTATCTAATATACCAAACGGAGAACAGGTTATTTTAATAAGCCATGCCGACTATGTTACTTTCTCACGAAGTATATTGGTTAGTAAAGAACAACACTTCCTCGGAACAGTTGCTCTTTTGCTTAAAGAGATTGGACAAGTTCAAGAAGAAGTTCCGCTAAGCACCATTAGCGAATCGGATATTAGAGAATCAGCCGCTATAGTTTCTGGCGCTTTATCAGCATCGCGTGATGCATTTACATCGGCTGTTAATTTCACATTTAGTGGTGCCCGATTCAGAGCTCGTGGTTATGATGGAAGAGAACAAGTGAATTATCTGAATGGCATGCAACTCACCGATATGGTTTCTGGAAGATCAATGTTTTATGTGTATAGTGGATTAAACGATGTGATGAGAGCACGTGAAGGAAGTTACGGTTTGGACCCTGTAACTTATGGTATTGGAGGAATTGGAGGTAGCTCAAATATTGACAGTCGTGCTGTGCGACAAAGAAAACAATTGCAAGCTTCATATGCTGTTTCAAACCGAACTTACGAAAACAGACTTATGCTTACGTATGGCTCTGGAATGAATAGTAAAGGTTGGGCGTTTGCTTTGTCTGGATCGAAAAGATGGGCCGATGAAGGCTATGCTCCCGGTTCTTATTATGATGGTTATTCAATGTTCGCTGCAGTAGATAAACAAATTGGCCTGCAACACACAATTAGTTTTATTGCGCTTGCAAGTCCATCCGAGTTTGGAAAATCTAGCCCTTCAGTACAGGAAATGTATGACCTTTCAGGTACCAATTATTACAATCCAAACTGGGGCTATCAACAAGGTGAAAAACGAAATGCCGTAGTAAACAAATCCTTTCTACCCGCCTTCTTTTTAAATTACGAATATCGGGTTGAAGACAATGCTACCTTGTTTGCCTCTGTTTCCATGTTGAATGGTACGAGCAAAGTATCAGCATTGGATTGGTACAATGCCCCTGATCCCCGACCCGATTATTATCGAAATCTTCCAAGCTTTCAAACCGATCCTATAATAGCTTCGATGGTATATCAACAACTAAAAAACAATGAAGCGCAAAGACAAATCAATTGGGACCAACTGTATTTAGTCAACTATAACAGCTATGCCAGCATTCAAAATGCCAACGGAATTGCTGGTAATACCGTTAGTGGATTGCGCGCTCGCTATATTGTTGAGGATCGGGTAACAGAATATCAAACTACTCAAGGAAATTTAGTTTACAATAAGACCCTTAAAAACATTCAATACTCTGCTGGACTTTCTATGCAAATGCAAAACAATTCATATTACAAAGAAGTTAATGATTTGTTAGGAGCCGATTTTTATGTAGATCTAAATCAATATGCGGAGCAAGATTTTCCTGATGATCCGGATGCACTTCAAAACGATTTGAACAATCCAAATCGAATTCTAAAAGAAGGCGATCGCTTTGGATATGACTATGATGCAGTTTTAAGAAATGGCGCAGCATTTTTTCAATTGCAAAGTCAATGGGAAAAATTTGATTGGTTTGCAGCTGTTCAACTGAATCAAACAAGTTATTATAGAAATGGTAACGTTAAAAATGGAATTTTCAAGGACGATTCTTTTGGAAAAAGTAAAACCTATTCCTTCACCGGTTATATGGTTAAAACGGGATTAACCTATAAGATAAACGGACGAAATTATCTGTTCACCAATCTAGCCAATGCATCGCATGCGCCATTGTTTGAAGATGTATTTATTTCTGCCCGAACACGCAATCAATCGATTGAAAATCCTGAGCAAAGCAAAGTATTTAGTGTAGAAGGAGGATATTTATTAAAGGCGCCTTCTTTAAAACTAAGAGCCGTAGGATATTTTACAGCATTCAGGGATGAAGTATCTACATTGAGTTTTTATCATGAAGACTTCAGATCTTTTGTTAACTATACGTTAAAAGGAATCGATCGAAATCACAGTGGAATGGAGTTGGCTGCCGAGAAGAAATTATATGGAGGATTCACACTGAGTGCAGTTGCAGCCATTGGTCAATACTATTATCAATCGAGACCAAGTGCTACTGTGACGCAAGACAATAACAGTGAGGTTTTATCTAATAATGAAACCATTTACTTTAAAAATTTAAGAATTGCTGCTGGGCCACAACAAGCATATACTTTTGGTGTAAATTATCGGTCAAAGAAATTTTGGTTTGTAAATGTAAACTTCAATTATTTTGATGCCATATACATTAACACTAACCCTGCAAGAAGAACACAAGCCGCAGTCGATTTAATTCCTTATTCTTCTGCTGAATGGAATAGAATTCTGAGTCAGGAAAAAGTGGACGGTCAGTTTACTGTAGATGTATTTGGCTCTTGGTCATGGCGCTTGAACAATAAATTTAAAGCGCTAAAGAGAAATACATTTGTCGTATTTAATTTAGGAATAAACAATCTTCTGAACAATCAGGATTTTATTACCAATGGGTACGAGCAATTACGCTTTGATTTTTCCGACAGAAACCCAGATAAATTTGATACCAAATATTTTTATGCGTACGGCATCAATTATTTTTTCAACATAACTTTAAGAATGAATTAATATCATGATAAAAACGAACCATTATTTTATTGCATTATTATTGCTGATCGGTATAAGCCTTGGCTCATGTGTTAAAAATGATTTTGATAATCCTCCTTCCGATGGTCAAGATCCTGCTATAACACCCAACACCACTATTGCTCAATTGAAGGCATTGTATAACGGTACTATTGTACAAGTAAATACCGATATGATCATTTCCGGTATTGTAGTTGCTGATGATAAGTCTGGAAATTTTTATAAATCTCTTGTATTGCAAGATAGTACTGGTGGAATAAATATTAGAATCGATCAAAGTGATTTTTACACTTCGTTTCCAATTGGCAGAAAGATATTTGTAAAGTGTAATGGCCTTTATTTAGGTGCCTATAATGAATTGATTCAATTAGGCGGCTCTATCGATAACAGCACAAGCCCTGCTTCAGTATCTTATATCCCATCTACTCTTATAGGGAACTATATATTCAAAGGAGTTTATAATCAAGAAGTGAAAGCAAAAGTATTAGGGATTAACGATATTTCGAATGCTCATCAAAACATGTTGATTGAATTACAAAATGTTGAATTTGCAGATGCTGATACCAACCAATCTTATGCAGATGCTATAAACCTATTGAGTGCAAATAGAACCATTAAGGATTGCAGTGGAAATACAATTATCCTCAGAACAAGTGGTTACGCAAATTTCGCTTCATCTCTAACTCCTTCAGGAAAAGGAACACTTAGAGCTGTTTATCAAGTTTTTGGAACCACCAAGCAACTCTACATTCGTGATATAAATGATGTAGTAATGAGCGATCCACGTTGCAGTTCCGGAGGTGGTTCAGGAATTGTAGATATTATCTCGGTAAGAAATCTTTATCCCGGCAGTACAACTACCATTCAATCCAATATAAAAATCAAAGGCATTGTTATTTCCGATTACAGTAACGCTAATATTGATGCTCGAAATGTGGTAATTCAAGATAGCACAGGAGGTATTGTGGTACGGTTTGCATCTGGTCATACTTTCGCTTTAGGTGAAGAGATTGAAGTGAACTTATACAATCAGGAACTTTCTAAATTCAGTGGTTTGTTACAAGTAAACAATGTTCCGAATGCAAATGCAATTGTTACCGGTAGTGGATCTATTACACCAGTTTCAACAACTATAGCGCAAGTAGTTGCGAATCAAAATCAATACGAGTCAACCTTAGTTACATTGAGCAACGTATCCATAACGCCTACAGGGGCTACTTATGGAGGAAGTCGAAATATATTCGATGGTTCAGCTACATCTATCCTTTATACTCGTACCGGAGCAAACTTCGCAAACAATGTGTATCCAAGCACCAACGTTAACATTACAGCTATTGTTTCTTACTTTGGTACAGCTACCCAATTTACTATGAGAAATCTATCCGATGTTCAATAGTCATTGTATGAACTTTACAAGGGCCTTGCTATATGCAGGGCCTTTTTTTATATCATTACATCATGATGTATCGATTGTTTTTTCTTCTCTTGTTATTGCCTGATCTAGTAACAGCACAAATCATTAGTTGTGATTCCGTCCGCAGTCTTCCTTTGGGTTCAAATGTTACTATCAAAGGTGTTGTAACCAGCGGCTCTGAATTCGGTACCATACGATATATTCAAGATCAAACAGGAGGCATAGCTCTGTTCAGTACTTCTTTGACTAATGTTCAAAGAGGAGATTCGATTCAAGTGAGTGGTACTTCAATTAATTACTTTAATCTGCTTGAACTAAATCCTATTAGTAGCCATACTGTATTCAGTTCTGGGAATCAAATGCCATTGGCTCAAGTAATTGACCCCAATTTATTGAATGAAACTACTGAATCTGAATTAGTGCAGATTAATAACGTCTTGTTTGCATCAGGAGGGCAATTATTCCAATCGAACACAGCTTATGCTTTCATTTCAAATGGACATCAGGGACAAATTTATATCCGCAGTAGCAATCCATTAGTAGGGAAAATGATACCGGCCGGATTGTGCAGCATTAGAGGTATATGTACTCAATTTAATAATGATTTCCAGTTATTGCCACGTGATAGCAATGACATACTCAATACCAGCAGTTTGTTTTTTTCAACTCTTCCTAAAGAGTCATTTATTACTCAAAGTGGATTTACAGTTAATTGGTCTACAAATTTAAATTGTACATCCGAGTTTCGATATGGTTTAACTTCTTTGCTTGAATTGGGTTCAATTCCTGCAGGCACCAATTCTACATTCCATAGTTTAAATATAAGTGGGGCCAATGCTTCTCAGCTTTATTACGGGCAAGCTGTGGCCTATATCAGCAACGACACTATATTTTCTCCTCTAAGAGCCTATATAACTGCTTCAAATTCAAGTGGACAGTTCAAAGCGTACTTTAACTTGCCAGTGGAACACAATGTTGCTATAGCAGGCAATTTAGCTTATAACATTGGTCAATCTATTGATGATACGATTATTGCCTATATCAATAGAGCAAAATACTCTATTGATATAGCCATCTATAATTTCGATCAAAGCGGTATAAGTAGCATTGCCTCTGCTTTGAACAACGCTTATCAAAATGGGAAACAAGTACGCATAATTTATGAGGGCGGTAATAGTAACGCAGGAGTTGCATTATTGAATAGTTCAATACCACGATTGGCTAGTCCTACAAACATTGGATATGGTATAATGCATAACAAGTTCATGATCATAGATGCATTTAGTATTAATCCTAATGACAGTTGGGTATTAACAGGATCTACCAATTGGACTTCAGGTCAGATAAATACGGATGCAAATAATTGTTTATTTATACAAGATCAAAGTGTTGCGCTAGCGTATTCTCTGGAGTTTGAGGAAATGTGGGGAAGCAATGGAGCCCTCCCAAATAGCACAAATGCTAAGTTTGGCCCATACAAATTGGACAATACACCCCATCTCTTTAATGTAAATGGAAAGCAGGTAGAACTGTACTTTAGTCCATCCGATAATGCAAATGAAGCGATTGCAAATAGTGTAAACAACGCAGATTTTGAACTGCAGGCTGCTGTATTGGTGATTACACGACAAGATCTTGCCAATGAAATTGCCTTACGTGCTATGGCAGGGGTTCAGAGTCATGTTCTAGTGAATGATACCGGAAGTGGAGGAATACCATTTCAGATAATGCAAGCAGCATTAAGCTCAAACATCATGATCGATAATCAAGCTGGAATTATGCACCACAAGTTCTTAATAGTTGACCAAGGTTTTCCTTTTGCCGATCCTTTGATTTTAACAGGATCTCATAATTGGAGCAACTCTGCAGAACAATTAAATGATGAGAATTCAATTTTAGTTTTTGATCTATTATTAGCGAACCAATATTATCAGGCTTTTGTTAAATTAAATAATCTAAACGGAGGTTCCCTGTCAATTAATGATTTAGGAATTACACAATCTATTTCTGCTTACCCTCAACCCTTTTCAGATCAACTCATTCTAAAAGGAATTAGAAAACACGCACACATCACTATTTTTAGCTTGGACGGAAGACGTGTTTTGGATACATCTATTAATCCATCGGAAGAACTGATCACCATTATAAATACAAGCAAAATAATTGCTGGATTATATTTGATTCAAATCATCCAAGACTCTTCCATCGTTTCATTCAAAATTGTTAAACAATAAAAAAGCGCCTCCGAAACCGAAGGCGCTTTGCACGTTTTATTTTTACTCAATTAATAAGTGAACTTATAGGTTGATTTCTCTTTACTGTTTTCCAACAAAAGGAAATAAATACCGCTACTCATATTAACATTTATCTGTAAGGTATTCAAACCTTCTGAAGCAGCATTTTTATCTTTACTGTATAAAGTTCTTCCCAATACATCAACTACAGAATATTTGTAGGCTTCATTGCTATTGTAAGTGAAGATTACATCTAGTAATCCCGACTGATAGTTAGAGTGAACCGAACTAATTTCAAATTTAGTATCTCTTCCAACTTTAATCGGAACAATTCCTGTATATGCTATTCCTCCATCGTTTTCGAATGCTGTAAGCTTATAGTATTGTAAGCCAGCCAATGGATTATAATCAAACGTATAGTAATCTCTAAGCGTTGTTGAATTGCCTAAACTAGCTACCTTATCAATGAATGTAAAGTTGTTTAGATCCTGACTTCTTTCGATCAAGTAGCTTTCCATATTATACTCAGAAGCAACTGACCAGAACAATTTCACTTTGTCATTGATTAATTCGGCTTGATAATTAATCAATTGAACAGGAAGTGGTTGAAGAATATTTGAAAGCGTCCACGGACCATTCATTGCTGAAATAGCAGTAATGCTAATATCATTAGTTACATAAGTATGTGTACTTGCATTAGGCAATACTTCCCAACCTGGCAATCCATTTCCATTTGGATTCAACCAACGCTGTGGCTTTAAGGTATTGTCTCCTCCACAACACGATGGACGTTCACCATTGGCATGAACAAAGGTTAGTGTACCAACACCTGTTGCACCAGATTTACGAAGTTCCCAGAAACGATCGACCACATTAGGAACACTCAAATCGGTGCCTGTACCTAAATCACGCATATGCACAACATTATAAGGATATGGTGTATTATTAGCCGCAGTTGTAAATGTTGAAGCGGTAATGGTATCACCATCTCCTGCTGTTTGATCATAGGAAAATGGCAGCAGATTTCCTGCAGCGTTACCAAATGGTATAACATGAGTACCCAAGGTGGTACCTACATATTTTCTTACACGTCCATAGGCAGCAGGTGGCGCTGTTTCACTAAACAAATAACCAGTTGTATAGGTAATTGCTGAAGTGGCCGGATTGGTAACGGTAAGGTCAAGCTGATTTAGATCGTATTGACCACTTTGCAAAATCAATGAGTCTGTAACAGTAGCTCCAACTAATTGTCTTGCAACGGAAGCAGCTCCTTTTGCAATCCTCAAATCGTAAAACGATGTCGGGCGAGCCCCCATAATGTGCTGGGTTTGTGTTGCACCCGTAAAGTTAACACGACTAATAGCTGGCTGGAAGATTCCATTGTTAATCCATTGGGCCGTATCAATCATATTAATGTTATACTTATCATATGGCCTTCGGAAATGGAAAGTAATATTTGGACGATACTCCGTACTCTGCGCAGTATTTCCTGGTGATAAAGGCCAGTTTAAAGTACAACCGCCCGGTGCAGAAGCATTTTCGATAAACATAGTTCTTCGTGCCCCTGCGGTTTGTGTTTGAGCCATTAAATCACCACTAAAACCTGAAGTTCCGGCAATTGTATTGTCAAAACAAAACTCTACAACAACGGAACTAACCCCATCCCAAATAAATGAGTTAGCTATTAAAGGCAAATAAAAGGTATAATTTGCAGGGGGTCCGGGCAATGTTACGGCCCCTGAATATACATTGGTCCAAGCTCCTGTTGGTGCTAAACTTAATGGCACAGCGGGCCATACCCATCCTGCGACACTTAAATTAGCAACATTGACAGTAAAGTTATTTAAAGTCCAACCCGGAAAAGATGTCTTACTAAAAATATGGAATGCTAAAGTATCAATCACATCACCGGCAATCATTCCTCTAGAACTAAAGTCAGTTGGCGTGTAAATGATTTGCATTTTCTGATTTCTTCTGTTCGATCGGAACGGAGTGATCTGAAATGGTAAAGTACCATTGCTAATTTGTGCAGTATCATTAAAGTTACTGATAACTCTCAACAAAGCGTTGCCGCCTCCAGGGGTATTAAAACCAATATTCAAACTATCTCGAACAGTTAGTGTACTGTTTTTATGAGCGTCCATTGTAAGCGAATCTCCAGCGGCAAGCCGTATTCGTCTTGCTGTAGCCATGGTACCTGCTTTAATAACAGGACTATTATAAGCAGAAGCTGGTGTTCCAGAAGACGCAAATTGTATAAGAGCAATGTCGGAAATTGTTGGTACACCACCACACCAGTTGCCGGGCACATTCCAATCATTGGTAAATCCTAGCCAAGTCTTAACTCCGGCAGGACATTGGGGAATGATACTCACTTTATAATCTTCTGTTTCTCCAAATGTATAGTTGTTACATGGCTGAATATTACTTTGTGCAAATACTTCTCTTACTCGTAGCCTTGTTGTACCTATAGTTGCAGCTAATGGAACGGTAAACCCGGCATTAAACCAACCGTTAGCAGCCAATCCTGTACTTTGAGCTATTTTCTCACCAGCATCGGCTAAACTTCCATTTTTGTTATAATCTATCCACGCTGCAACGTAATTAGAAGACGACCAAGTTCCAACTTGCATAGAAATTCCGGCTCCACCGGTACCAACTGCGCCAGGATTTGCACCTGCAGCATAGTTGGTGTTTACTTTAAGAGTAGCCGTTTTTAATGGCCCTGGAGAAAATTGTTCATAGTCAGGAGGGTGAGCACTAAATGGTGCAGGTCCGCCAAAGTATGGAGCTATTGGTGGTCCACAACAGTTTTGATTATTATCAATAAAGTCATATCCCGGTGTAGAGAATGCTTCTCCTTTTAGAGCAACACGCGCCACGTAATCGTTATTGGTGTATGAACCATTGAGCCAAGAAGTACCTGTAGACATAGATGGAATACAGTATGAAATATCAATCAATCTGCAACCCAACAGCGACTGAGCATTAGGCACAGGATATGTCCATACCGCATAAGCAGGGCCGGGTCTGTAAACAATACCATTATTCAAACCTCCGGGAGCGCCTAAATCGACATCTACACAATTACCCGATACAGCACCTGCCGGAATATCATAACTTACCCAAAAATAATTCTCTCCATTTTCAAGAAAAAAACCTACACCTGGTCCGGCAAATCGCATATTGGTAAAGTTAGGTGCTGCAACAGTTCCTCCAAATTGATTTCCGGCACTCACAACCGATTGATTCGTACCTTTTGTCCACCAAACTCTCGCATTTGTAATGTCTGATAACAATGATGTTCCGGTTGGATTAAACAATAGGGAGTCGAGACGGATTCTATTTGCACCACCATCAGTTACAATTCTAACTCCAACAATAACTTCATTGATAGTTGCTTTACCAACATCAGCCGTTTCTTGAAAGATCAATTCTGAACTCACATAAGTTTGGTTCTTAGGCCATGTGTCCACCTCAACGCTGTCGATGTGAATATTTGCACCAGTTGCAGCTGATGCACTTCTGTTAGTCCCTTGAAAAATTACGTAAACGCTACTGTTGTTAAATGAATTTGGAATAGTAAAAGTATATCTGTTCCAAGTATTCAAAGTAGCAGTAGGAGCATAGTTGTAGTACCTTGGAATCATTCCTAAACGAGTGGCACCTCCTGGATTTGGGGTGTTAGAAACAAATACTGTTAAACTATCCCAAATATTGCTTGAAGCATCTCTATACATTGAAAAGCGTACTTGAGTACCTCCACCGGGGATATTGGTCATATCCAATTTTGGTGTAGATAGATAAGCGTTCTCTCCTGCATTGGCCATAAAACGCGAACGATATCGCGCATGACCACTTCCAGAATGTGCATTTATGGACGGTGTAGATCCCGAAGGATTACCTACCCTTTCCCAATAATTTTCTGGATCGGTGCCTCCGACACCTTTACCTTGTGTCCAGCCAAAGGGTGGAAACACAGAACCTTCAAAATTTTCCCTTATGGTTGTTTGTGCCGATGCATCAAATGAGGAACCAATAAAGAACGTAAAGACAAAAAAAGCTAGGAAATACCGTAAGGATAACAGGCCTTTTGTCTGTAATGGTTGGGATAAAACTCTCTTCATGAGATATAATTTAAAAGTTTTAGTTTTTTAGTAATGGATACAATCTTGTAAAAATATAAAAGAAGCAATCAAAAAGCAAAAAATTGTTTTAAGAGCATTAGAGTTCTGCTCAAAATTCTAATAGCCTTAATTTCAGCGACTTACTAAAAGCAGAATTCAAAAACCGCTTGCTTACCAATTACTTGTTGCATTATAGCAAAAAATGTACCAAACAACGTTTTTGCGGCATGTTTTCGAAGAGTGTTTTAATACTATTAAGCAATAACAAAACCAACGATTATTGCTGCTGTTTTTAGTATAACTCAACATTTCATTTGTCCATGTGATCAATTTTGAATTTATTTACGTTCAATTAAAAATTACTTATGATACTTTATTATTCTACATTCAAAAGAACGCTCATATTTTCCATACTAATTTTCTTTGCGATAGCGAACACATCTCAAGCTCAATTTATATGGGCATTTAACGATGGAGGAAATTCCAGTCCTGATGCTAACATAAGTTTTGTACGCGACAGTCAAAATAAGTTATTGATTTGCGGAGATTTTACCGGAACACAAAGTTTTGGAACCAATACTTTTGTAGCAGATGGTTTTCAGGATATGTTTATTGCCAAGTATGATTCAAGTGGAGCTTCTTGTAACTGGGCAATTAAAGGTGGAGGTCAATTTAACTCCTCAACCGCATCAGCTATAGCGGTTGACAATAACAATGATGTTTATGTTTTTGGAATCTTTACCTATCAATTTAATTTAGGCACATTTAACTTAACTACTAATGGTGGTTCAGATATTTACATCGCAAAAATAGATGGTACAAACGGAACAGTAATTTGGCTCAATAAAGTTGGTTCAACAAATAATGAAGATGTATTTGCTGTTTTGGCACGCAACAATAATACAGAGTTTTATTTTACCGGAAGTTTCATCGGTAGTTTACCATTTGGTTCATTAAGCGCCAACGCCAGTACTTCAAATTCTCAAGCAGGTTTTATTACTAAGATGGATAAATCAGGAAATTTTTCTTTGGTAAAATCCATTACTACTAATAACGATGTACGATTACTATCTATAAAATCCGATAACAACAGTAACTTTATATACACCAGCGGCTCATTTGCTGGCAATACCAATTTTGGAGGATCTGCTCTAGTTTCAGCAAATACTTTTAATGATGCTTTTGTAGCGAAATACGATAATAATTTGAATCTTCAATTTGCTGCAAAAGGAGGAGGAGCCGGCAATGATATCGCTTTAGATGTTAGCAATGACGCCAATGATAATGTCTATTTTACAGGATATTTTTACGGATCAGCTTTATTTGGATCAACTAATCTTACTGAATTAGGAATGGGTGGTGCAGGTGAAATGTATATTGCTAAACTAAATTCTGCAGGTGTATACCAATGGGCAAAAAAAGGGGGTAGTTCTTCTTATGATGCCGGTAATGCAATTAGCTGCGACCAAAACGGTGCTTGTTTTGTTACGGGAGTTTTCAATGGTTCTGCTGCTAATTTTGGATTGGGTAATATGGCTAATACTGGTGGAACCGGAACCAATGATATGTTTTTGGTGAAATACAATACCAACAACACGACTTTAATCAGTCAAAAAGCAGGATCGGTAAACATTGATAAAAGCTATCAAGTAGAGTTACTGCCGCAAGGATATTGCATTATGGCAGGGTATCATACTCAAACAGCAAATTTTGGTACTTATCAAACCACATCAAACATTGGAACATGGAAGTTTTTTATCGCCAAATACAGTGGCGGATCTGTTGGCATTGATGAGGCCTTTGCATCGGAAGTAAATCTTAATGTAAGTCCAAATCCTTTAAAGGATCAAGGAACACTCACATTTGAATCAAAAAATACCGACCATTATACCCTACAAGTTTTTTCTACAGAAGGTAAACTTTGTTTGGAGAAATCTTTTAATGCAAACATTGGAACTAATCTAGTGAACCTAAATTTGAGTCATTTATCTAGGGGTATATACCATACTGTTTTACAAAATAATAAAAGGAAAGCCAGCATTTCTATTATTAAAGGAGAATAAATTCAAAGCATCATGAGCAGCGAAGATTTTTCGCTAGTTCCCTATCCCATTAATGAACTCACTCGAGATGAGATTATACAATTTTGTTCTTCTTATTCAGTAGTCTGTGTTTTAGATTCATGTACAGATGCTCATAAAGATCAAAATCCTGTTAAAGGAAAATATGATTTACTGATTGGAGCCGGGGTAGCAGAACAGATACCCAATGACGATATTACAACAGTAGAGCAATTTATACAAAAAAGTCTTCAAGAAGGGAAATGGGTCTTTGGACATTTCTCCTATTCCATTAAAGACAAAATTGAAAATTTATCAAGTCGTTTTCTTGATCAAAGTGGTTTTCCTGAATGGTATTTTTTTCAACCTGAAATTATTTTAGCTATTAAGGATTCAACCCTTTTTATTGGTTGTCAAAGTTCAAAAAGTTCAGATGAAATCTATCATGATCTTGTTAAGACAGAGAAACTTCCAGAGCAGTTTATTTCTGGTTTTTCGTTACAACCAAGTATTGGGGAAAAAGAATACATGGAAAACGCATCGCACCTGATTGAAAACATAAACTACGGCAATATTTATGAAGTGAATTATTGCATGCAATTCCTTTCTTATGGATCAGACATTGCCCCATTAGCAACATATTTTGAACAGCGCAAAAAGTCTCCCGCTCCATTTTCATCCTATTACAAGATAAATCAATCTCATCTGTTGTGCTCAAGTCCTGAGCGGTTTCTATGTAAGAGAGGAAACAAAGTATATTCTCAACCCATAAAAGGAACACGAAAAAGAGTTAATGAACCAAAAGAAGATTCTGAATTGAAATTGGAATTGCAAATGGATGAAAAAGAAAGATCAGAAAATGTTATGATCGTAGATCTCGTAAGGAATGATCTTTCAAAAAATGCATTGAAAGGAACTGTAGAAACTGAAGAGTTGTTTGGGGTATATTCTTTTCAACATGTTCATCAAATGATCTCCACCGTTTCAGCTGAAGTTGATCATCAATGTAGTTCGCTTAAAATAATTTTAGATGCATTTCCTATGGGAAGTATGACTGGAGCTCCAAAATACAAAGCCATGCAATTGATAGATCAATATGAAAATTTCAACAGAGGGATTTACAGTGGATCAGTTGGCTATTTCGATCCCAATGGTGATTTCGACTTCAATGTTGTTATTCGAAGTTTGGTTTATAATCACGAAAATAAATTGATAAGTTTGATGGCAGGAAGCGCATTAACTTCAAAATGCAATCCTGAAACCGAATATCAAGAGTGCTTGTTAAAAGCAAAAGCTTTAATGCAAAATCAAACCAAAGGACCGATTGAATAGTACTGTACAAGATCATATCGCATTTTTATTAAAGCGTCTACAAATACAAAACAGACATGCGAAGTTGTTGCTTGCCTGTAGCGCAGGTATAGATTCAATGGTTTTGTTACATGCGTTGCACAAAATGAAATTTACACTTGAAGTAGCTCATGTAAATTTTAAATTGCGTGATGAGGAATCGGATCAAGATGAGCAACACCTAAAAAACTGGTGTACTAAAAATAAAATTCCTTTGCATATTTATCAGTGTTCATCATCTGATTTTGAAAACAGATCAAAATCAATTCAAGAGTTAGCCAGAGATATACGATATAAATTTTTTGACCGACTTTTAATCAATCATAACTTCGATTATATCGTTACGGCTCATCATTTTGATGATTCAAACGAAACCATTTTGATGAATCTGATTTCCGGTTCCGGTATTAAAGGGCTTATAGGAATACCAGAAAAACGTGATGCCATTATCCGACCAATGCTGAGCATCAAACGAAGTGAGATTCTAACTTACGCAAAAAAAAATAAAATTAAGTGGAGAGAAGACGAGAGTAATGCATCACTAAAGTACAAGCGAAATAGGATCAGAAATCTTGTGATTCCGGCATTAACAAAATCTGAACCCGATTGGGAAAAAGGGTTTCACCGAACAGTAAAAAACCTTCAATCCGTTTCTTCATTTATTGAAGTTCAACTCGAACAATTCTTAAATAAAAACAAAATTAATCCATCGCAACTTAAACAAACGATTCAAACAAAATATTTTACTAAGAGTGATTACTTTTTGTTATGCGAATACCTTCGGAGCATTGGATTTAATCAAGAACAGTGTGAATTGATTTGCAAATTAAAAACTACAGAGAGCAAACAATTTGAAATCGAAAATAAGACATTGTTAAAGAAAGACACGCTGATCAAAATTTTTCCTAAGGAACTGACTTACAAATTGTATCAACTGATTGCTTCAGAAGGAACATATACTTTAACAAAACAGCTCAAAATCAATGTTGAGAAAAAGCGATATTCGAATAAGTTGTTTGAACAGGTTAAGAATAGCAATGGACAAGAGATACTGATAAATGAAAGAGCATTTAACTTCCCATTTTACATACGAAACTGGAAACGTGGAGATTCCTTTAAACCGTTTGGTATGAATGGGAATAAATTGGTTAGCGATTATCTTATCGATCTAAAAATTAATACATTTGAAAAGAAGAGTACATTTGTATTGCTTTCAGGGAATAGTATATTATGGGTGATTGGCCACCGTGCCAGCGAAATAATTAGAACAGATAAAATAAATAATAGCGTTATTCATTTTTCAATTCGCAAAGTAGATTAGTGGAATTACTTTTTAAAGAAAATCAAAACGTAGGATTCAATGGGTTTTCCATTTTAAGAAGAATGGTTTTAGCCATATTCTGCTTTATTGCATATTATTATTCTGAAGGCAGAGAGGAAAATGCAGATCTGTTATTTCTGTTAGGGATCATTCTACTAATCGTATCTGGCATTTTACTCTTTATCGTTCACTTACGAACTCGTATTGACGAAACTAAAGTGCTGATAAAAGGATTACTTTCATCTAAATCTATTCAAATTAAAAAAGACGATATCATCGAGTATGAATTGATCAATTATCCCGGAGGATTATTTGAACCCTATACTTTTAATTTACACAACGATGGGATGATTAAGTTTTACACCCACGGAAACTATGCCATGAAAATTATTACAAAAGACAACAATACATTTGTTATCGGTACTAATAAACCAATTGAGTTTATTGCTGCTTTAAAAAAGTTAAAATCATAAAATAGTATCACATATGAAAAAATGGATCATCATTGGAATTGTTCTCATTGTGCTTTTCGTTCTTTATCGAATGTTTGCCGGAACCTATAATTCAATGGTTCAAAAAAATGAGCTAGTAGAAAAACAATGGGCACAAGTTGAAAATGTATATCAGCGCAGGCTTGATTTGATTCCAAATCTTGTAAAAACAGTAAAAGGATATGCTGAATATGAAAAGTCGGTGCTCACTGAAGTCATTCAGGCGCGTGCCAATGCTACACAAGTAAAGATAGATCCAAAGAATTTAAGTGCAGAAGAAATCAAAAAATTTCAGGATGCACAAAGTTCACTTTCGTCTTCTTTATCCAGATTACTATTGGTAGTTGAGCGCTACCCCGATTTAAAAGCCAATCAAAATTTTATGGACCTTCAGAAGCAACTTGAAGGTACAGAGAATAGAATTGCCACCGAGCGAAACTCTTTTAATGAAAGAGTGAATGAATATAATGCCTATATAAAAAGATTTCCTCAAAATCTCATGGCCGGAATGTTTGGGTTCATGCCTAAAGCCTATTTTGAATCGGACAAAGAAGCCAAAAAGGCCCCTGATGTAAATGAATATTTATAATGGATCTAAGTCCTTTTCAACTCAATGAAGAAGATCATACCTCTATAAAGGATGCCATTCGAAGTGCGGAGCGAATAGGAAACTACGAGTTACGCGTTTGTATCGACCGATCAAACAACATCGACTTATTTGACCGAGCTGCCTATATTTTTGAGAAATTAAATATGCATAAAACAAAACTTCGCAATGGAGTTTTAATATATCTGTCACTATCGAGCAAACGTTTTTGCATTATAGGTGATCAACAAGCACATAATAAGTTTACGCAAGCTTTTTGGGACAAAATTGTAGATGAAACCCAGAGCATAATTCGAGAAAAAAATTTAAAAGAGGGAATTCTTTTTGCGATCAAACAATTGCAAAAAGCGTTGCAGTTTCATTTCCCAATTGAAGCAAACGATCAAAACGAATTGTCGGATGAAATTCATTTTGAAAACTAAATCAATCTTTAGCCTTTTACTCTGGCTCCCTATTTTTATAGGTGGTCTAGCTCTAGCATCTGATCAGATTCCTTTCCCTGAAGTGCCGAACCCTCCTCGATTGGTGAGTGATTATATTGGATTGTTATCCAAAAATGAAACTCGTTTATTAGAAGAGAAGTTGGTTCAGTATGAAGACAGTACCGGAAACCAATTTGCAATTGTTATTCTATCAAGCACTGGTGATTATGCTATTGATGATTATACGATACAACTGGCTAATAAATGGCAAATCGGAACTAAAGAGAATAGAAATGGATTGTTAATTCTCACAGCTATTGATGATAGAGAAATTTTCATAGCAACCGGATACGGATTAGAAGGCGCCATACCGGATGTTAGTGCTTACCATGTTATCAGAGAAGCCATTCAACCGAATTTTAAAAAACAAAACTACTTTAAAGGACTGGATGAAGCCACTAATATGTTGATGCTAATGGCGGCTGGAGAATATACCAAAACCAAAAATAAATCAGACCAATTTCCGATCCTCTTTGTAGTCCTTGTCATATTTATTGTGTTTATAGTGATCATTTCTGTATTCCGAACCAGAAGATATGCCTATGTAAATCACATTGATTTTTGGACGGCTTGGCAATTGCTAAATGCAGCGCGAAAAACCCAAAGAGGGAAATGGGGTAGTTTCAGTTCTGGAACTTTTGGCAAATCTTCGGGTGGAGGATTTGGAGGTTTTGGTGGCGGAAGTTTTGGTGGGGGTGGCGCAGGTGGTTCCTGGTAGTTATTTCCAGTGTAGAGTTGCTATCATATGCTCTATATCTTTCTTTATAAAATCAATCACCGGTGCCAAACTATCCGGTTGGGTTTCTACATTGAAATACAAAGCGCCTCTAATAAAATGATGCGTACTGTCTGTTAAAAAAAACTGAACAGTAGATGCAGACTGTCCTCCTAATGAATACATGATACCACTTACATTCGATGCGCCATAAATACGATCTTCATTTATAGAGCTCGCTTTAATGGCATGTTTATAGACTAATGTTCGACTGTCTTCCACATAGGTTTGTAAATTTTTATGAACCGGTTTGTAGCTCAAATGTATTTGTGCATTGTATAAAGGAAAATTCCAATTGAACCAACAAGGCTCTTTCCCCATTCCGGTATCAGCTAACAAAACAGAGTAATCAGGAATTTGAAAATCAAATGCACATTGGCTATTTGAGGCGATATACTTTTTTTCAGGAAAACTAATTCTGAAAAAGCCTTTTGGTTTTGGAACATACTCTTGATTACACGATGAACAAGCAGCTATGATCAACACAAAAAACAAAATGATTAGGACACTAAGTTTTTGATTCATTTTCAAAAAGTAAACGAAGCAGAAAGAATATAATTACGTCCGGCTGCACTAATGCCCGAACCGAAAACTCTATAATTTTTATCCAAAATATTTTGAAGATCGAAACGAAAATTCCACTGATCACCAATGCTATGACGAAAAGAACAATTTAAAGTGGTCCATGATGGCATTCCATTGAGTGTGGCATATTTATAATTATCCTCACCTATCAAACTATAGTCTTTCAATTTTTTATCTGCATTTGCTAAAATATACAATTCGAAAGTTGTTTCTTCATTTAATTGATAATTGACGCTCAATCTTCCAAACACAGGTGGAATATGATCAAGTGGATAAAAGCTTGAGTCTGTTTCAATTCTTCCATAGGTATATGTTCCTGTTGCACGAAAGATCCATTTATTATAAGTTAAGCCTGCTGATATTGTGGCACCATACACAAACGCATTATCATTGTTACTTTGAGCAAAAACAGCACTCAAAACTCCATCATATACAATAGAATCCTCTCCATTGAATAAGAAAGGATTTGTGGTTATGATATCTTTAAACCAATTATAAAACACATGTGCTCTTATAAAATTGTTCTTCTCTTGGCCTAGCGTTATACCCAGATCAATGGTATATGTTTTCTCAGGATTGATGTTGGGATTTGGCACTATAATGTTTCCGGGAGAAGAATCAAACACTTTTGCTATATCATCTAAATTCGGATTTCTAAATCCACTATTAAGGCTTACATCCAGCTTAAATTCATCATTAATTTTATTTAAATAAGATAAACTTCCGCTCAAAAAAGAATTGAACTGTTCAATTCTATTAAATGGAAAAGGAAAGAAAGTTTTATCAACTATTTTTGACCTAAGGTCTTGAAAGCCTGTCCTGATCCCAAGTTTCAATGTCTCTCGTTTTCCCAAAACATAAACTCCGTATCCATATATAGAAGCCGTTACTGACGAAGAGCCTCCATCGGGATAGCGTGAGCTAAGTGCGCTCTTTTCTCCACTACTTATGTTTATCTTTTCGGCTTGAGACACTACCTTATTATACAACAACTCTGTGCCATAATATACATTCCATCGGGCAGAAAATATCTTATGAAAGTCGGCATTAAGACTTAGCACATTTACTTTTTCTGTCCGTTCATTTCTCATCACATTATTAAATCGCCTGTCATTTCTACTTTCTTCAAAAAACTGATAGGCCACTGTTATATCCGATTCATCAGCAATATTGAGCAAGACATGACTGGTCTCAAAACGATACGCTGCTAATAGTCTGGCAGAAGGACCATAGTACCATTCGGCAAAAGTGGGTAGGGTGTCTTTAATTTCAGTCAAACGATCGTAACGAGGAATATCTGAACTTAAGGAAGCTTGAATATTGATTTTATGAATGTTTTGATTTTTGCTTTTAAAGTTGTGTTTATGGGTAAAGAATAATTGATGAAAAGCAGATCCAATTTGCTTTTCAGGATCGCTGTTCGATTTAACGATGTCATTCCCGTCCTGATGCACTACGTACCAATCCCTCTTCCCCAAATTTCCAATTTTAGCAGATCGGTTTCTTCCTTGTGTTAAGTCTCCAAAGTCGGAAATAGAAAAGGCCGTTAATGAGGACATGTTTTTATTCTCAGAAATCAATCTGGCATGTAAAGATTTTTCGTTCGATGCACTTGAATATCTTAGCAAACCTTCGCCACTGAATGCTAACGAATCTTTAAATTCGGGACTGAAGCTGTAAAATGAAATGACACCGCCCAATGCATCGCTACCATACATTACTGACCCAGCTCCATGAATGACTTCGGCTTTAGCTATTACAAAGGGATCGATGCTTAAAGAGTTTTGCAAGTGTCCTGAACGAAAGATCAAATTGTTCATACGAATACCGTCCACAACCAGTAATACTTTATTGGCTTCAAAACCTCTAACCACAGGACTTCCACCTCCCAATTGACTCTTCTGAACAAACACTTCGCTACTCTGTTGCAAAACATCCGGAATGGTAGAAACATTCAGGTTTTTAATTTCCTTTGCTGTTATAAGAGAAATCTGTCCGCTACTTGATGATTTAGTTTCTTCAAATCGTGTTGTGGAAATAACAACTTCTTCAAGATTTATGACGGACGATTTTACTTCCTGAGCCAATACCGATTTGCATAAAAAGCAAAGCAATATCATACAGATAAACCTGAACAATGAAACCATCTTCTTTATAAACGGAATTATTTTAAATACGTATCAAGCCATTCAAAAAATACGCGTTGCCATAAAATAGCATTCTGAGGCTTGTTTACCCAATGCCCTTCATCAGGAAAGTATAAAAACTTGCTTGGAACTCCCATAAGTTGAGCAGCAGTATACGCTTCCATCCCTTGCGAAAGCGGAACTCTAAAATCAAGTTCATTGTGAATGACCAATAAAGGTGTATCACAATTGGCGATATAGGTATGTGGCGAAAACTTCTCATAGTTCTTTTTGTAATCGCTTGCCCAATAAGGTCCTTTCATATCGTGATTTACAAAAAACAATTCTTCGGTACTTCCATACATTGATTCCAGATTGAAAACACCACAATGAGATATAAATGTTTTAAATCTCTTTTTATGATTTCCAGCCAACCAATAAACGGAATAACCACCAAAGCTAGCTCCTACAGCTCCCAATCTATCTTTATCGCACCATTTTTCATTACTTACATCATCAATAGCACTTAACAAATCTTGCATAGCTTGTCCTCCCCAGTCGTTGGTTATTTGATCATTCCATGCTTCACCAAATGAAGGGAGTCCTCTTCTATTGGGTGCCACCACTATATATCCATTGGCAGCCATCATTTGAAAATTCCATCGATAAGAAAAGAACTGACTAACGGTACTTTGCGGTCCACCTTGACAATACAATAAGGTTGGGTACTTTTTTGTTGGATCAAAATCGGGAGGATAAATCACCCAAGTCAACATGTCTTTTTGGTCGGTGGTTTTTACCATTCGCTTTTCAACCTTTCCAAATTTTATTTCTGCCAGTTCAGTTTTGTTAGGATTAACAATAAGTACTGGTGCATACTTTGAATCCAATTTATACAAAGAAGTTGGTGCATCTATTGCCATCATGGAGATAATAATCTGTGTGTTTTTCTTTGACAATTGAACTACATCAAAATTTTGAATGTCTGCTTGCACATTGGTTAACTGCGTTATCCCCTTCTTAACTTTTGCATTCAAACTCATGTAATACAATTGATGTGTGGCTTCCTTACCGGCTAAAAAATAAATGCCATTCCCATCGTTCGTGTACATAGCTTTATCTACACTGTAATCAAACCCAACCGTTAATTCTGCTTTATTCTTAGTTTGAAAATCGTATTGAAAAATTCGATTTCGATCTGCTTCGTATCCCGGAGTTTCCATGCTTAACCACATCAGCTTATTCCCATCAGAAGAAAATACAGGATTTACATCATAACCTGGCATCCCTGCACTTACAACAATGTCTGAATTGTTCTCAAGATCATATAGATAAATTTCTGAATTTGTGCTTAGGGCATAAGAAGTACCGATGAGTTTCTTACACGTATAAGCGATCTTTTTGCCATCGGGAGAAAAAGAAATTTGTTCAGCACCACCAAAAGGTTTTAGTGGAGAATCAAATTGAGTATCATTCATAATATCAATCGGGCGACTGCTTAATGCGCCATTCGAATATTCGGCTATAAAAATATGGCTATACGCGTAATCGTGCCAGGCATTCCAATGTTTGTACATTAATCCATCCATTAAACGAGCTTCTGTTTTAGGAAGATCTGAGTGAATATCTTTCAACTGTTTATCAAGTTTAACATCACTGGTAAACCAAACTCTATTTCCAGTATTTGCAAAACCATATTCATTTATACCAGATGCAATACCAGTGACCTGCTTAATGTCAGATCCATCATAATTGCACTCATAAATTTGACTACTTCCATCAGCACTAGATAAAAATGCAATTCTCCTTGTCCCTGGAATGAGTTGAGGAGTTGATTCATTGTACGGCCCATTCAATATTGCTTTATTTTCTCCTGAAGTCATATCGTAACGATAGATATCGGAGTTGCCTTTGTTTAATTCAATTGACATTTTTCGTTGAACATAAAAAACATATTTTCCGTCAGCACTTTGAACATGCTCTGAAATACGATTCAATTGCATTAGTTTCTCCGGTGTTAGCAATTGGGATTGAGAAAAAACCATAAATGGAGTTATCAATACAATAAAAAATGAGACTGCTTTCATATTATTAATTTTGATTGGGAGGATAAAAATGCAAAAAACTCATTTATTAATGAGCCTCTTTTGTGAAATTTAAGTAATGGGCACTTAAAATTCGGGACGAGCAACCCTTAACTTATAAAGGATATACGTTAAATACATTAGTGAGATAGAAAGCACTAATAAAAACATCTGCTTTTTGATTAATGATTTAATTCAAATATACTTTAAGTTTTTTAAAATTAAAATTTTGATTTGTAACCCATTAATAATTTAATGGATTTTTTAATTATTGACATTAAAATGAGACTTTTATTACCTTTGCACTTCGTTCTTAAACAACACTTATTAAGAAAGGCTGAGGGAATGTGCCCTATGATGCCTTGACAACCTCCCCTAAATGGGAAAGGTGCCAATTCACATCCTTGTAATATAACAAGGGCAAATAAGTCGAGACGATTTGAATTAAACATAAAATAATGATAAATCTCTTTCGACAACGAAAGAGATTTTTTTTGTGACCAATACAGAATAAACTAAAATGAATAATATCCGAACAGAAGCTCAAAAACGCATCTTGATCATAGATGGTGCTATGGGCACGATGATTCAACGGTATAAGCTATCAGAGTCTGATTATCGGGGTGATCGATTTAAGGATTGGAATAGTGATTTAAAAGGCAATAATGACTTATTGAGTCTAACACGACCCGATATTATTAAATCGATTCATACAGAATATTTAAATGCCGGAGCAGATATTATTGAAACCAATACCTTCAATGCACAACGCATCTCACTAGCTGATTATCGCATGGAAGAATTAGCGTATGAGATCAATCTTGAGTCCGCTAAGATTGCACGAAATGCAGTTGACGAATTTGACTCGAAAGTTCCGAGATTCGTTGCTGGAGCGATTGGACCTACCAATCGTACGCTTTCACTTTCCCCTGATGTAAATAATCCTGGCTATCGGGCTGTAACTTTTGATCAAGTATGTCAAGCATATGAAGAACAAGTTCGAGGACTCATTGATGGAGGTTGCGATTTGCTTTTGGTCGAAACCATTTTTGATACATTAAATGCCAAAGCAGCATTGGTTGCTATTCAAAACATATTCGAAGAAAAAAACAATCAACTGCCCATCATGATTTCCGGAACCATTACAGATGCTAGTGGTAGAACATTGTCCGGACAAACAGTTGAAGCTTTTTTAAATTCGGTTTCTCATGTGCCATTGTTGAGCATTGGATTAAACTGCGCTTTAGGCGCCAAGGAAATGCGACCTTATCTGGAAGAATTGTCTGCGAAAGCACCGTTCCTAATATCCTGTTATCCAAATGCAGGTCTGCCCAATCAATTTGGAGAATACGATGAAACACCTGAACAGATGTGCAGTTTGGTGGATGACTTTCTATCCAGTGGTTTTGTGAATATTATTGGAGGATGTTGTGGCACAACTCCAGAACACATAAAGCACATTGCTGCACATGCCAAGAAACATGAGCCTCGTAAAATTCCAAATATTGACCCTTTTTTAAGACTGAGTGGACTAGAAGCAGTAACGCTTCGGCCGGAATCAAATTTTTTCAATGTTGGTGAAAGAACTAATGTTACCGGTTCCAAAAAATTCCTTCGATTGATTAAAGAAAATAAATTTGATGAAGCCCTTACGGTAGCTCGAGAGCAAGTGGAAGGAGGCGCACAAGCCATAGACATCAATATGGATGAAGGCATGATTGATGCAGTTGAATCCATGACAAAGTTTCTTAACTTAATAGCAAGTGAGCCCGATATTTCAAGAGTGCCCGTTATGATTGACTCTTCAAAGTTTGAAGTAATCGAGGCCGGATTGAAATGTGTGCAAGGAAAAGCAATTGTAAACTCAATTTCTCTCAAATCGGGTGAACAACAATTTATACAAGAAGCTCATCTGGTTCGAAAATTTGGAGCTGCAGTAATCGTGATGTTATTTGATGAACTTGGACAAGCCGATACCACAGAACGAAGAATTGAAATAGCCAAAAGAGCCTATGATATTCTTGTACATAAAGTTCATTTTCCTCCTCAAGACATCATTTTCGATCCTAATATTTTTCCTGTTGCTACCGGCATGGAAGAGCATAAAAAAAATGCCATCAGTTACTTCGAAGCGTCTCATTGGATTAAAAATAATTTGCCTTTGGCCAAAATTAGTGGAGGAGTAAGCAATGTTTCTTTTTCCTTTCGTGGAAACGATCATGTGCGCGAAGCCATTCATGCAGCCTTTCTTTTTCATGGCATTAAGAATGGAATGGACATGGGAATTGTTAACCCATCTCAATTGCAGGTTTATGATGAAATCGAGAAGGAATTATTAAGTTTGGTGGAAGATGTGTTGCTCAATAAAAATGAAGAAGCCGGAGAACGATTGGTTGAATATGCCGAAAAAGTAAAAGGAGATGGAAAAGAAAAAGCAAATACACAAGAAGCGGAATGGCGTAAAGGAAATGTTCAAGATCGTTTAACACATGCTTTAGTAAAAGGTATTACCGATTTTATAGAACAAGACACTGAAGAAGCACGTCAGCAATGCAGCAAGGCACTTGAAGTTATTGAAGGTCCATTGATGAATGGAATGAGCACGGTTGGTGACTTATTTGGTGCCGGTAAAATGTTTCTGCCACAAGTAGTGAAGAGCGCCCGCGTGATGAAGAAAGCAGTTGCTTATCTCACCCCTTACATTGAGGAAGAAAAAGTAAAAGGTAAATCAAAAGGTAAAATAGTATTGGCTACCGTAAAAGGCGATGTGCATGACATTGGAAAGAACATAGTTGGAGTAGTACTGGCTTGTAACAATTATGAGATCATTGATTTGGGAGTGATGGTATCGTCCGAGAAAATATTATCTGTTGCAAAGTCTGAAAATGCAGATATCATTGGGCTTAGTGGTCTTATAACTCCTTCGCTGGATGAGATGGTTCATGTAGCAAAAGAAATGCAAAGAGAATCTTTGACCATTCCACTGTTAATCGGTGGTGCCACTACATCTAAAGTACACACCGCAGTAAAGATTGAGCCCTATTATGATCATTCGGTTATTCATGTGAACGATGCATCTCGAAGTGTACCGGTAGTAAGTTGTTTATTGTCTGATGAACAAAAAAACAACTTCATTAAGCAAATAAAATTAGAGAACGAAAAAACTCGTCAATATCACAACGCCAGTCAATCTCAATTACAATTAATTTCAATTGAAGAGGCAAGGCAAAATAAATTTCCATTGAATAGCATAGAAGTAAAAGCACCTAAACAAAGCGGAGTGCATGTTTATACGGATTATTCACTCGAAGAAATTAGTCAATACATCGATTGGACACCTTTCTTTATAGCATGGGAAATGAAAGGCAGTTATCCTAAAATATTGGATCATCCTGAAAGAGGTACAGAAGCCAAACAACTTTTTGATGATGCAAATAAAATGCTCAGAAAAATTATTGAAGAAAAATGGCTGAGCGCAAATGCTGTGGTTGGTATTTTTCCGGCTTTCAGTGAAGAAGACGATATTAAAATAATGGATGCTGAATCGAAAAAGGTGATTCATACTTTCTATACCATAAGACAGCAAAGCAAGAAAAGAGAAGGTGAAAAGAATATAGCATTAGCTGATTTTATTAGACCTCAATCTGTATCAAGCCATGAACCTACAGATCATTTGGGCGCTTTCGCCTTATCCACCGGATTTGGAATTGAAGAAAAGCTAAATGAATTTGAAAAAGATCATGATGACTATTCTGCCATCATGTTAAAGGCACTTGCCGATCGACTGGCTGAAGCGTTTGCAGAATTGATGCATAAAAAAATCAGAACTGAAATATGGGGTTATGCTGCATCAGAAAATCTTTCGAACGAGGAATTAATCAAAGAAAAATATGACGGAATACGACCTGCGCCAGGTTATCCTGCTCAACCCGATCACACAGAAAAAATAACTCTTTGGCAATTACTTGATGTTGAAAAGAATACCGGAATTACTTTGACTGAAAACATGGCTATGGTTCCTACTGCAGCGGTGAGCGGCTTGTATTTCGCACATCCTGATGCACATTATTTTTCAGTAGGTAAATTAAATAATGATCAGCTAAGCGATTACGCCAAAAGAAAAAATATGCCTTTAAAAGAAGTGGAACAATGGTTGAGCAGTAATCTTATTTAATAAAAGTGGGCACTTAAATGTAGTGCCCACATTTTGTCGAGATGTGTTATACTTTTTTAATCAGTACCGCACCAGCAACCAATAATAATATCATTGCGGCAGCAAAGTAAACTACCGAATCATTGCCGGCAATGGGCTGTATTCCTGCTCTGATTTCTCTACTGAGTGTATCTCCTAAAGCAATAAAAGTATCTTTTACTTGTTGTGCAATCTCCTGTGTAAAAACTTTTTCGCTTGACCCTTGCTTCGAAACTCTATTCTCCTTATTCAAAACACGATCCTTGTCATCACCACTATTTTGTTGCATTCTTCCTTCATCTTGAATATCGTCATAACGTTGTGGTTGAGGAACCTCTTCAAACTCATAAATGTACGATTGATACTTTGCAGCTCTCCATCCGGTAAGATAGGAGAGTTCGTTCACTTCCTTATACCGTCTTTGTCTGAGTTCGGTTAAATATTTTTTTCCTTCTCTGCATTCGAATGGCCCAATAGCCGGATTATGTACTACATATCTACCTTGAAAGTTTTGTTTATCAGGAGTTTCCTGAAACATAAGATCCATTGGGAAGTTTTCTCTATCGTAAGTAACATGCAATCGGGTAAAATGCAAGTTTCCTTCATAGCCTCCGAATCCTCTTTGTCGTGATGCGTCTGCCAACCACCAAACACCTGCTTCTTTTAAATCGGCATATACCGGTGGTGTCGAAGCACAAGGATCACACTTAACAAAGTTTGAAGAATTCAGGTCCCAACTGTATTCTAGAAACACCACATTTTTTCCTTCTCTTTCATAAGCTTTTTTGTACAATGCATCGTAAAAACTTTTGAATTCACTTTTCACGGTTAAAGGAATATTTCTATCGGTCGGAATTTTTACCGTTCTGTAATTACTGGTCTCCACTCTACCTTTTTCTGTAAGCATGTAAACAATCATGTCCTGTGGGCCATTGGCATTTGCCATTCCCAAGCGAATTGGCAACATAAATTTTGGAGATTCAAAAGTGATTTGGATTGGACGTAATACATTAAATCCATCTTTACCAAATTCTTTCAAGTTTACTTTCACTACAAAAAATTTCATGTTGCTTTTTACATAAGGCTCTAATACCTTTTGAGCTTTAGCGGGAATTTTATAACCGTTATCCTCAAGCCAGTATTGCAAACCATCCGATTCTTTAGCAGATAGAATAATAATATCATACTCACCTACTGTGTAAGTAGCTTCAATCTTTACACTTTTTTCTTTTTTCACTTCCCTAACCATATCTGCACTGGCGGCAATGGAACTGCTCTTTACACTTGAAAGTTCTACTTCCTCATCCATAAAATATCTCCCACATGGATAAGGATCGTGATACTCTGCTAATCGAGGCATGGAATACGCATTAAGCTTGTCAAATACTGATTGATTTACTAACTTAATGTCTGACTTTGAAATCACTACCGGCACAGGTATTACCATTGCAAAGTCCTTAACATCGCCTTGAAAATCGCTCGACATGGTAATCGTACTTCGATCGTTGCTACGCACCACAATTACTTGCGAAGACTTGTTGAACAATGAGGCCATGTCGGTTGAAACATAAAAACCACAGAAGGCACTTACTAAAGTGCTAAATCCTAAAAAGGATGCGATTAAAAAAATTTTCTTTTTCATAATTATTTCCATTTAAAAGTTTGTCCGGGATAAATTTTGTTCAGTACAATACTCAAAGGAGTGAGTACAAAGAGGCTCCAAAGCGGAGCCCCGTTTATATAATAGAAGGACGTTGCTGCGAATGCAGCTATGGCAATGAGCATTGTCCAAATAAATCTGCCTTTAAATGAGCGAGGTGTTGTTACAGGATCTGTAATCATAAAAAATGCAAACAACAATAATGTTCCACTGGAAAGTTGGTGTAGAAATATTTCAAATTCCCAACCCTGTACTATTACTAATCGCACATACAGAAGGAATGAGTAGATAAACAAGAATAAAAGACCTGTATCCAAGCGCTTTGCTTTTAATAAAACCAACAACCCACTTATCCCTATTATAAAAATAAAAAAGGCCTGACTCCCCCATTGACCTGGTGATACCCAAGCATTACCAGTTAAAAGAATACTGGCCATAATTCCAAAATTGGTTGGATTATAAATGTGCTTCCCCTTGTATTGAATTATGAATTTTGAACCTATGCTCAAAACCGAAGCTAAAATTACTGGCCAAATTGAACCTGCTTTAAGCATAAGTGCAATGCTAAAACCACTGATCAATGCACTTTTCAAAGAAGAGAGGGAACCATTATTCCAAACACAAAAAATCAATTGTGTTAACAAGCAGGTAACCACCGCGAAGAAAGCAAAATGTAAATGCTCAGACCAACTCAAAAAGGCAACTCCATAGCAATAAAAAGAAAACAGAAAAACAATCTGATAGTGCCTTGCATCGTTAAACAAATTTTTAACAACGGTGTGGGCTATTTTTGTTAAACCTACTTTATTATTATGGTCAATAATTGCATCCATCTTTTTGCTGTTTTATAGTTAGATGCATGGAATGGAATAATTCCATAAAATATTTTCAACTTTTTTAGGGAACGGCCTTTAAGAGGATAAATCAATTATTTTACCTTTGTCAGTCTTAATCAGAAAAAAATATGGGCAGGTTTTGCTTTTTGATATTATTCATCGTATTGGGATCATTTGGTTTATCTCATTCACAAAGCGTATGGACTTTAGAAAAATGTGTTGAGCATGCTTTGAGAAATAATCTCACCATTCGTCAAACCTATATCAATCAGGAACTAAGTAAAATCAATCATCAACAAAACATGTTGAATTTTGTGCCAACCTTAAATGCCAACATGAACTACAATATAAATCGTGGAAGGAATGTTGACCCAACTACAAATTTGTTTACTACAAATGATGTTCAAAGTTTAAATGGAAATCTGACTACTAACGTAATTGTGTTTAATGGCTTTTTATTACAAAACAGTTTAAAACAATCGCGCTTCGAATACTTAGCCAGTAAATCTGATTTGGAAAAAATTAAGAATGACGTCTCTTTAAACATTGTCGCATCCTATTTACAAGTGTTGTTTGCACAAGATCAAGTAGACATATCAAAAGATGCATTACGCCTAAGTGAGTTGCAACGAAACAGAAGTAAATCTTTGGTTGATGCAGGAATATTACCGCAAGGCAGTTTGCTCGATGCTGAATCGCAATATTCAAACAGCGAATTGCAAAATGTAAGTGCAGAAAACGCATTGAGCACATCATTGCTTAATTTAAAGCAGCTGCTCGACCTAGACAGTGTAACTGACTTTAGCATTGAAGCTCCTATTATGTCAGAACCCGATAATAGCATCTTATTAAGTGGGGTTGATTATATCTATCAAACAGCATTGCAAGGGCTTCCTCAAATAAAAGCTGCCACACTTAGAACGAATGCTTCTCAAAAAGGAATTTCAATTGCCCGTTCGGGTATGTTTCCTCGCATCAGTGTTTCAGGCGGAGTTGGCACCAATTATTCCGATCAGGCCCGAACCTTTGATACTACTTCATTATCCTTTGCTGAAATACCATTTGACTCCCAAATTGAAGATAATTTCTATAAGGCAGCAGGTGTAAATTTGAGCATTCCTTTGTTCAATAATTTTTCTGTCAAAAATAATATAGCACGAGCTAAGTTGAGTTATAAAAACGTATCGATACAAGAAGATCTTACCAAAAAGACTGTATATAAAGAAATTCAACAAGCACATTCCGATGCTTTAGGAGCAAAAAATAAATTTGATGCTTTAAACAAAGCAGAAAAATCAGCTAAAGAAGCTTTTGATTATGCCAATAAAAAATTCGATGCAGGTCTAATAAATTCTTTGGAATACACCAATGCTCAAAATAACTTCACGCGCACAAAATCGGAGCGCACGCAAGCTTTATACGACTATGTGTTTAAAATAAAAGTGTTGGAATTTTATTCTGGAAAAAAGCTTACCATTAATTAAATCCTTTATTGTTCTATGAAAAATAAAAAAGTAAAAATTGCTGTTTGGACTGGAGCCATACTCATTGTATTGCTTACCATTGCTAAGTCTATGGGTTGGTTAGGCGCAAGTGATGCTATGGAAGTATCCACTGAAAAAGCAGGCAGTCGAGATATTATTGAAATAGTAACTGCGAGTGGTAAGATTCAACCTGAAACAGAATTAAGAATAAGTGCAGATGTGTCGGGAGAAATAGTGGAGTTGGCGGTTAGCGAAGGCGATGTAGTTAAACAAGGTGATCTTTTGGTTAAGATAAAACCCGATATCTATGAATCGAACATGGATCGAATGAATGCACAACTTCTTTCATCAAAAGCAAATGTGGAAAACAGTAAAAGTCGATTGGCACAAACTGAGTCGCGATTTGTAGTTGCAGAAAAAGAGTTCAATCGCTATAAAAAGTTGTTTGAAGACAAAGTTGTTTCTGCTTCTGAATTTGAAAATATTAAAACCAATTTTGAAGTTGCAAAAGCAGAGGTAGATGCGGCTTCGCAGAGTGTTAAGTCAGCGGAGTTTCAAATGCGTAGTTCACAAGCGTCCGTAAAAGAAGCAAATGAGAACTTATTAAAAACGAGTATCTACGCTGCTGTTAGTGGAACCGTTTCCAAGTTGAGTAAAGAGAAAGGAGAACGAGTGGTTGGAACCAACATGATGGAAGGAACAGAAATTTTGCGTTTAGCCAACTTGCGTGAAATGGAAGTAAGCGTTGATGTGAATGAAAATGACATTTTGAGAGTACAAAAGGGGGATACTTCCATCATTGAAATTGATGCATATCCGGATAGAGATTTTAAAGGAGTCGTAACTGAAGTGGCCAACAGTGCAAATATCTTAGGATTATCTACAGATCAGGTTACCAACTTCACAGTAAAAATCCGAATATTGAAATCATCTTATGAAGATTTGGTTCCTAAAGACAATCCAAACTATTCGCCATTTAGACCCGGCATGACGGCCAATGTAGACATCCAAACCAGAAAAGCCAACAATGTGATTGCCATTCCTGTTCAAGCGGTAACTACTAGAGATACCACCAAGTCTTTTTCTTCATCAGGAGAAAGTGAATCTGAAAATACAACCTCAAGCACACAAAGCAATAATGTAACTTGTGTCTTTATAGTACACGATGGCAAAGCAAGCATGAAAGTTGTGGAAACAGGAATTCAAGACGACACCTATATTGAAATTAAAAGTGGGGTTAATAAAGAAGATGAAATTATTAAAGCCCCTTATAGTGCCATTTCTAAACTATTAAAAGAAGGAAAGGACGTCAAAGTAATCTCAGAAGAAGAGTTATTTAAGAAAAAATAAGTTGCCCAATTTCATTTGCATTGATTCCGCTACTAATGTATGTTCGGTAACATTAGTAGTTAACGATAAAGTTGTTTGCTCTAGAGAAAGCCATGAAGATCGTAATCATGCCTCGTTACTCACTCCTTTTATCGATCAGTGCTTTAAAGAAAGTCAAACGGATATAAAAAAATATGATTTTGTCTGTATTAATAAAGGGCCTGGATCTTATACCGGACTTCGAATAGGTACTGCTGCAGCTAAAGCTTTGGCTTATTCCGGAAATCTAAAACTAATTGCTATCGACTCTCTTCGTATTCTCTTTTATGCGTTAAAACAAAAACACCCCAATCTCTTTCAAAATCAAGTTCTCTTTTTCCCTATGCTCGATGCAAGAAGGATGGAAGTATATACTTGTGTTTTTGACCAAAATGGAAACAGAATTCATTCGATTGATGCAACCATAATGGACATAAATTCGTTCAATAATAGATTGAAATCAGCTGAAAAAGCGGTTTTTTTTGGTAATGGTGCATCAAAATATAAAACAACAATTAAAGATGAACGATTGGTATACATCGATCAAATTCATTCATCTAGCCTATTTATGGCTCAAATTGTCCTTGATTCGATTAAAAACAATACCCTCTTATTTGAGGACTTTGTCTACTTTGAACCACTTTATCTTAAAGAATTTGCTCAAAAAAAGGCTTGATTTTTGCGATCGAGTCTTTAATTGTTTAAGCCCTATGAATTACTTATATTTGTTTTCTATAACCCGTTAATTATGAGGAAAGTAATATCGTTCTTCGTGTTGTGTACTTTGCTTTTCTTGCATAGCAAAAGTTATGCTCAAATTTCAGTCAACACCGCCTTAACTCCAGCGCAAGTAATCAATACTTTTGTTGGATCGGGAGTAACAGTATTTAATATTTCGTATAGTGGTCAACCCAATTCGTTAGGAACGTTTAGTGGAACTTCAAATCTGGGTTTTAATAATGGGATTATCTTTTCTACAGGTGGAGCTGGTCAAGTGAGCAATGGAGCCGGATATTTTATGAGCGATGCCGGCATGACACCAACTCCTGACCCAAACTTAGCAGGCATTGCCACAGCAGGCGTAAACGATGCAGCCATTATAGAATTTGATTTTTATGCCAAGTCCGATACCGTTTCATTTGAATATGTTTTTGCTTCAGAAGAATATAGCGATTGGGTTAACTCTGGCTTTAATGATGTATTTGGATTTTTTGTTTCTGGTCCAGGAATTACCGGCACTATGAATGTTGCTTTAATTCCGGGAACCGCTACCCCTGTTGCCATAAATAATGTTAACAATGGCAATTCTCCTGTAGGTGTTGTTCCTACTGGCCCTTGTACAAATTGTGCTTACTATAAAGATAATACCAATGGAACTACGGTTTGTTTCGATGGAATGACTCAAGTATTGAAAGCTGTTATTCCTGTACAAATTTGTCAAACCTATCATATTAAATTGGCCGTTGGAAATGTTGGTGATGGGGCATACGATTCAGGTGTATTTTTGAAAGCCAACTCTTTAAACGCATCTTACGTACCGGTTTATCAATCCGGATCTTCATACTTCAATCCAACCACTCTTACCGCAGGAATGTGTCAAGGAGATACGATAACTCTAACTTCTGGAGCAGCCTTTAATTACTTATGGACTTTTGGTCAAACGACTCAAAGCATTCAGGTATGGAATCCTGGAAGCTATTCTGTATTTGTGTTAAACCCTAACAATGGTTGTTTCTTATTTTCTCAATCCTTTAATGTATTACAAAGTAATATAGTTGCGAGTGTGAGTCCAGCTGGGCTAGTTACATTATGTCCAGGCGACTCGGTCACATTGAGTGCAAGTCCACCAAATGCTGCATCGTACTCTTGGTCGAATGGAGCAACAACTCAGAGTATTGTCGTCAGTACTTCTACTTCGTTAACTTGTACCGTTACCGACACCCTTGGTTGTAGTGATATAAGCAATATGGTAACTGTAAATGCCGGAACCGCAACTGCTTCAATAACACCATCGGGCCCTACTACTATTTGTCCTGGCTCTAATGTTACATTAACCGCAAACATTGGCTCAATATATTTATGGTCGAACGGAGCAACCACGCAAAGCATTAATGTCAGCTCTGCAGGAACATATACCGTTACCGTTACACAAGCTGCAGGATGTTCGGCAACTTCTCCACCAATAAATGTGAGTATTGGCTTACCCACTGCTACGATTACTCCGAGTGGATCAACAACTTTGTGCATCGGTAATTCAGTAACACTGAGTGCTAATGCTGGAGCAAACTACCAATGGTCTAATGGCGCTACAACGCAAAATATTTCGGTAAGCAATACGGGTACTTTTACAGTAACTGTAACCGATGCAAATGGATGTACCGCCACATCAAGTCCGGTTGCTGTCAATGTTGTAACGGCTCTAGCAAATATATCTGTTACGGGAGCAGTTCCTATTTGCCCAGGAAACAGTGTAACACTTGGAGCTAATGCTGGCCTTGCTTGGGTATGGTCAACAGGTGCTACAACTCAAAATATTTCTGTAGCTGCAGCAGGTAATTATACCGTTACGGTTACAAATTTCAATTCATGTGTTGCAACCTCAAGTCCAACTTCTATAACTACCAGCACTCCATTAGCAAGTATTACACCATTGGGTAGTACCGTATTATGTCCCGGATCAACGGTTACTTTACAAGCCAATGTTGGCAATAGCTATTTATGGTCGAACGGATCTACTCAACAGAGTATTACCGTATCCAATAGTGGTAATTTCACCGTAACGGTAACCAATGCAGATAACTGTCAAGCCATCTCCGCTCCTATTGCTGTTTCAGTAAATACTCCAGTTGCTACTATTACTCCAAGTGGTCCAACAAGTTTTTGCAATGGCGGATCTGTTACTTTAAGTGCAAATGCAGGCAGTGCATACAATTGGTCAAACGGTGCTACTACACAAAATATAAATGTAAATTCAAACGGTTCATTTGTAGTGACAGTTACCGATATAAACGGATGTACTGCAGTTTCATCTAACGTATCTGTGAGTGTTAATTCTGCTTTAGCTTCCATTTCAATAAGCGGTAATACACTTCTATGTCCAGGTGATAATGTTGTGTTGAGTGCAAATCCTTCTGCTTCCTATTTATGGACCAACGGTGCAACAACCCAAAATATAAGTGTAAACTCAGCCGGAGTTTATAATGTAACCATTACCACCACTGATGGTTGTACGGCCTCAGCAGTAGCAGTACCAGTAGTAGTAAGTAACCCAACCGCAAGTATTACACCACTAAGCAGCACTACAATTTGTCCCGGAGACAATGTTACTCTTCAAGCCAATTCAGGAATTACATATCTATGGTCGAATGGCGCTACAACCCAAAGCATAAATGTTTCGAGTGCAGGAAACTTTACTGTTATCGTTACAAACGTTGATAACTGTAGTGCTACCTCATTACCACAATCAGTCGTAGTAAGTAATCCAATAGCCAGTATTACACCTTTAGGGCCTACTACTTTTTGTGATGGACAAAGTGTTCAATTAAATGCAAATAGCGGCACCAGTTATACGTGGTCAAACGGAAGCACATTACAAAGCATTAATGTAACCAATGCAGGCACCTATACAGTTACTGTTACTAATGCTGACGGATGTACAGCTGTATCTAGCAATGTTAACATAATTGTAAATACCGCTGTTGCCAATATTACTTTAACCGGCAATTCAGTTTTATGCCCGGGTGATGTTAGCACTCTAAGTGCAAATGCAGGCAGTGCCTATTTATGGTCAACCGGTGCAAGTACTCAAAACATTCAAGTAAACAACTCAGGAAATTATAGTGTTACGGTAACTAATATGAATGGCTGTACCGCAATTGCGTCTCCTGTTCAAATAACTGTTTCTAATCCAAGTGCAATAATTACTCCTTTAAGTAGTACAACCATATGTCCTGGCTTTGCCGTTGTATTACAAGCCAATCTGGGAACATCTTATTTATGGAGCAATGGTTCAACCACACAAAGTATTTCCGTAAACAACAATGGAACCTTTACCGTTTCTGTAACCAATGCCGATGGTTGCGTTGAAACATCTGCCCCAGTCTCTGTTCAAGTGAGTATTCCTGTTGCAAACATAACTCCAGCAGGACCCACAACATTTTGCGATGGAGATAATGTGGTACTAACGGCCAATGCAGGAGTAGGTTATCATTGGTCAAATGGATTAACTACTCAATCCATAACAGTTTCTCAAGCCGGTACATACACCGTTGTTGTAACTGATGCTAACGGATGCTCTGAAACTTCTACACCTACTTTAATAAATGTATTATATGCCACTGCAGCAATAAGCGCAGGAGGTCCAACCGATTTTTGTGATGGAGGTTCGGTTGCTTTAAGTGCGAACAATGGTTTAGCGTATCTCTGGTCAAATGGATTGACTACTCAGACAATTAATACATCAAGTCAATCAAACTATACAGTAATCGTTACTAATTTAAATGGTTGTACTGCCATCAGTTCACCAATACCTGTAATTGTGCATCCATATCCAATAGTAGATTTTGCTTCTGATACCAGTTTGATTTGCGAAACACTTAAAGTAAAGTTCACCAATAAAAGTCAAACCGAACCCAACTCTTTCTATGCATGGACCTTTGGAGACGGTGGAATATCCAATTTGATTCATCCATCTCATATTTATGCTTTACCAGGAACGTATACAGTATCGTTAACGGTAATCAGTCCTTTCGGTTGTAAATCAAGCGACTCTTCTGATGTAACGGTAGTGTACTATCCTCCTCCTGTGGCCGATTTTAGAATTGATCCGAAAGAAGCACCTGTATTTAATTCGAAAATTACTTTTAAAAATCTATCTCAAAATATGGCTTCTGCCATTTGGAGTTTTGGAGATGGAACTACATCTGATGAAATGGATGTAGTGCATTATTATGATGAACCCGGGAAATACATAGTAACGCTTACCATTTATAGCCCTGCTGGATGTATTGATCGAAAAAGTGAAGAAGTATATATTTTCCCATTCTTTATACCTAATGCATTTACTCCAAATAATGATGGAAGGAATGATGTGTTTTTTGATGGGGTACCACCAATGGATATTCAAGCTTACGAAATGATCATATTTAACCGTTGGGGAGAGAAAGTATATTCAAGCAATGATTATCGATTCGTTTGGGATGGTTCATTCCAAAACCAAAAAGACGCACCTAGCGGAACTTATGTTTATTTGATAAACGTGGTTACACATAATGGTAAAGAGCACAACTTTAGAGGCTCTGTCAATTTGATACGATAACCTTATTCTTTAATTTGATGTATTGCATCTTCTACTGATGAAACAGGTTTTTTACATGCTCCATTTGAACATACATAAATCAAAGGCCTATCAAAGTCTTTGTCTTTAAGAAAAATTAAGCTGCTTGATTTTGTACTGAATACTGAAATCTGATTCGGTAGATACTGCTGATTGAGATTGGTAAATTTATTTTGGGCATTGGAACCTGTTATTGCAACTTCATAATACGGAAAAACAAAATTCATCATATTGCAAGCCCAATTGGCATAAGCTTGAGGATGTTTTGAAGCATTATCATTCATCGAGTGAACCATTCGTTCGGATTTTTCTAGGTAAGAATTTTCCATTAACAATGATCCTAACTTAAACAACACTTCACACATCACACTGTTAGAAGATGGAATGACATTATCTTCTAATTCCATTTTCCGATGTATTAACTTTTCACCATTCTTAGACGTGAAATAAAACATGCCCGATGATTCATCATAAAAATTTTCTTCAGCATAATTTGTTAGAGAAATACTCCAGTTCAACCAACTCTCATCACTACTGATGCTAAAATAATGTAAAGAGGCAAGAGCCATCCATGCATAGTCTTCCAAGAATCCATCCACTTTAGCCGTTCCATTTTTCATAGTATGCTTCAATCCACCCTTTTCCGACCAAGTCATTTTTTTTATCTCGTTTAATGATTTTTCGGCCATTGCTAAATACTCAGCCTTCCCTATTGATTCATAAGCTGTCAATAGTGCATCGACCATAATTCCATTCCAAGAAATTATTTGCTTATCGTCCAATGAAGGTTTTATTCTTTTGTTCCTCTCGGATAATAGGATCTTTGATGAATTCGAAATAGATTTTTGTAAATCCTCTTTAGAAATTTTGAAATGCCTCGCAATTTCATCATCGCTTTTGCTTCTAAGTAATATATTTGACGACTCCCACTTTCCAAGTGTACCAACATTATAATATTTTTTAAAGCTATTTGATTCGTTTGACAAAAGATCATCTATTTCCTTCTCGCTCCATATATAGAACTTTCCTTCTTCTCCATCGCTATCTGCATCTAAAGCTGAAAAGAAAGTACCTTCCTTGCTGGTTAACTCTTCATTAACAAAAGAGATGGTTTCATCAACTATTTTCTTATAAAGCTCATCTTTAGTAAGTTTAAAAGCCTCGGCATATAAGCCAATCAACTGTGCATTATCATAAAGCATTTTTTCAAAATGAGGTACTTTCCAAAAACGATCTGTTGAATATCTTGAGAAACCACCACCAATCTGATCATAGATACCACCAAAAGCCATTTTGTTCAAACTCAATTTGACCTGTTCCAATGCAGAAGTTTCACCAGTATGATAGTAATGTCTTAGCAGAAACTTATAGTTGCAGGGCATAGGAAATTTTGGAACCCGATTAAAACCACCCTCTTCCGTATCGAATTGTGTTGTAAAGGCAGCAAACATTTTATCGATGGATGCTCTGTTGACTGAGCTGCTTTCCGTCTCAAGTTCAATCAAACTCATTTTTTGCATACCTGCTACTACATCAGTAGCATAGTTGGTTAACTTTTGTCTATCCTTTTCAAATAAATCTACTAATTGATACAACATATTTACCCACTTATCTTTCGGAAGGTAAGTGCAACCATATATAGGTCGTCCATCAGGAAGACAAATGACATTAAGTGGCCAACCGCCTCTGCCGGACATCAATTGTACAGCATTCATATACACCATATCAATATCAGGGCGTTCCTCTCGGTCCACTTTTATATTTATAAAATGATTATTCATATAAGAAGCAACAGCGGTATCATCAAAACATTCTTTTTCCATCACATGACACCAATGACAAGCGGAATAACCTATGCTAACCAAAATGAGTTTGTCCTTTTCTTTGGCAAGGGTTAATGCCTCTTCATTCCATGGGTACCAATCAACAGGGTTTTCAGCATGTTGTAGTAGGTAAGGACTGGTTTCATATTGTAAGTGATTTCTCATTGGTTGCTCTATAATATTATCTGATGCAGAATTCTTTGTTTGCGTACAGGAATAGCAAAGGTTCAAACATCCTAAAATTGACACCAGAATGATAGATTTTTGGCTATAAAAAGAGTAATTTTGCATCAAACTCTAACAAATTTACATAAATCATAAGCAGAAACCATTTCTGCAAGACCAAAATGGATTCATACTCTTACTTGAATAGCACTTCCGCTGAAAATATTGAAGATCTTTACGAGCAATTTTTAAAGGAGCCAAATAGCATTGATCCTAGTTGGCGTCAATTTTTTGAAGGGTTTGATTTTTCAAGAAAGACATATTCAAATGGAAAAGAATCTAAACTAAATTTAAACAAAGAGTTAAATGCGTTAGATCTCATTAATGCATATAGAACACGAGGGCATTTGTTTACAAAAACCAATCCGGTTAGAGAAAGAAGAAAATACAATCCAACTTTAGATTATACAAATTTTGGCTTTCAGGCATCTGATTTGAAAACTGTTTTTCAAGCAGGAAATGAAATTGGTATTGGTCCTGCTTCTTTAGAAAAAATAATCAGCACCCTGGAGCAAACCTATTGTCAAAGTATTGGTGCGGAGTATAGATACATACGCAATCCTTTAGAGCGGCAATGGCTTGAATCTAGAATGGAAGGAGATAAAAATACACCTTCGTTTTCAATCGATTCAAAAAAACAGATCCTAAATAAACTCAATCAAGCTGTTGCTTTTGAGAATTTTTTACATACCAAATTTCCTGGTCAAAAAAGATTTTCCTTAGAAGGAGCTGAAACATTAATACCCGCTTTGGATAGTGTTATTGAATATGGGGCAGAACTTGGCATTAAAGAATTTGTATTAGGAATGGCGCATCGAGGAAGATTAAATGTGCTAGCGAATATTTTGAACAAAACATATGAGGATATCTTCAATGAGTTTGAAGGTAAAGAATATGAAGAAAATATTTTTGATGGTGATGTAAAATATCACCTTGGTTTTTCAAGTGACATTAAAACAGAGAAAGGAAAGAAAGTACATCTTAGTGTCACGCCTAATCCTTCTCATTTAGAGGCAGTTGATCCGATAGTACAAGGCATTGTGCGTTCTAAAATAGATCTGACTCCTGGTGGTTCAGAAAAAATGATCGCTCCCATTCTAATACATGGAGATGCAGCAATTGCTGGACAAGGTATTGTATATGAAGTGTTGCAAATGTCGCTGTTAAAAGGTTATAAAACTGGAGGCACTATCCATATCGTTATAAATAATCAGATTGGATTTACTACCAATTACATGGATGCTCGTTCGAGCACTTACTGTACGGATGTGGCCAAAGTAACTTTATCTCCGGTTTTTCATGTCAATGGAGATGATGTTGAGGCATTAGTACACATCATTCGATTGGCTATGGAATACCGACAAACTTTTCATAGAGATGTTTTTATTGATCTTTTATGTTACAGAAAATATGGACATAACGAAGGTGATGAACCAAGATTTACGCAACCAGTTTTGTATAAAGCCATTGCCAATCATCCTAATCCGCGAGAGATTTATCATCAAAAATTAGTCGCACAAGGCGAAGTAGAGAAAGCTTTGGCAGATGAAATGGCAAAGGAGTTTAAAAATTTGTTAGAAGTTAGTTTAGGTAAAGCAAAGGCAAATACGAAAACAAAATTCAAACGTTATTTAGAAGGAAGTTGGTCAGGCATTCGCGTTTCATCATCTTCCGATTTTGATGAATCACCCGACACTTCCATTTCGAAAGAAATGTTTGACAAAGTAAGCAAGGTCAATTCGCAATTACCTGCCAACAAAACCTTCTTTAAGAAAATAATAAAGTTGTTTAACGACAGAGCTGAAATGCTCAAAGGGAAAGGCAAGTTAGATTGGGCCATGGCAGAACTTATGGCCTATGGAAGTTTGCTTATGGAAGGGCATCCGGTTCGCATTAGTGGACAAGATGTTGAACGAGGAACTTTTTCTCATCGACATGCTGTTGTTAAACTTGATGAAAGCGAAGAACAATATGTTCCGTTAAGAAGTTTAGCAAAAGAAGAAGCCCCATTCTTTATTTTCAATTCGCTTTTATCAGAATATGGTGTATTAGGATTTGAGTATGGGTATGCATTTTCTAGTCCGCAATCGCTTGTTGTGTGGGAAGCGCAATTTGGAGATTTCTTTAATGGCGCTCAAATTATATTTGATCAATACTTAAGTTCTTCAGAGGACAAATGGAGAAGAATGAATGGTATTGTTGTTATACTTCCTCATGGATTTGAAGGCCAAGGCGCTGAACATTCAAGTGCTCGTCTTGAACGATTTTTATGTTTGTGTGCTGAAGACAATATTCAAATCATCAACTGTACAACTCCCGCCAACTTTTTCCATGCCATTCGAAGGCAATTGAAGAGAGAATTCAGAAAACCATTGATTGTTTTTACCCCAAAAAGTTTATTAAGACATCCTAAATGCATCTCTCAAAAATCAGAATTCACTCAATCAAAATTCAAAGAAGTGATCGATGATCCCAATGCAAGAAGTAAGCAGACAGAAACGCTCTTCTTTTGTAGTGGAAAAATTTATTATGATATTTTAGATCTAAGTGAAAGAGAAAGTATTCCATTGGAGGATGTAGCTATTGTACGGATAGAGCAACTTTACCCATTCCCACATAAGCAAATTGATGCCATTTTGTCGAAATATAAACAAGTCAAAAAGGTTTATTGGGTTCAAGAAGAACCTGAAAATATGGGAGCTTGGTCATATTTACTTCGAATGAGAAGAGATATAGAATGGAACTTAATCAGTAGAGCTGAAAGTGCCAGTCCAGCAACAGGATCATACAAACAACACGAGAAAGAACAAATAAAGATAATTCAACAACTTACTAATATTCAACTTGTAAAATCATGAAGGTAAAAATGAGTGTGCCCAGCCCGGGCGAATCCATTACAGAAGTGCAAATTGCACGATGGTTAAAAAAAGACGGTGACATTGTTGAAAAAGATGAAGAGCTTGCTGAAATAGATTCCGATAAAGCAACTTTAACACTAAACGCAACAGAAGCAGGGCAATTAAATCTTTTAGTCGCTGAAGGTGAAACGGTAAAAGTTGGCGCTACGGTATGTACTATTGATACCTCAATAAAACCTTCGCAAAAAAATGAATCAGAAAACAAGGGTAAAAATGAACCAGCAAAGGTTGAGAATAAAGAAACAAAAGCCGAAGTCGTAAGTGAACAATCAAAATCTGCAGTTTCAAAAGTGATCACGCAAAATGAGTCAGGCCATTCAAGTGGAATTATTACGAAACAGCATATCGTAAATCAATTGAAGAATGGTGTTAAAGCTGAATCAAGTTCAGCCAGGTCCTATGCTCCATTAAGCCGCGAAGTAAAACGAGAAAAAATGAGTATGCTTAGAAAGAAAATTTCTGAGCGATTGGTTTCGGTAAAAAATGAAACCGCCATGTTGACTACTTTCAACGAGGTTGATATGGGACCTATTATGAAAATTAGAAATCAGTACAAAGAAAAATTCAAAGAGAAGCATGGTGTAGGCTTGGGATTCATGTCATTTTTCACAAAGGCTGTTACTGAAGCACTATTGAATTATCCTGCAGTGAATGCTATGATTGATGGTGAAGAAGTTGTTTATCACAACTATTGTGATATTGGAATTGCCGTGAGTGCTCCAAAAGGTTTGATGGTTCCGGTAATCAGAAATGCAGAGTCGATGTCGCTGCATGAAATTGAAAGCGCTATTTCGGATGTAGCGGTAAGAGCAAGAGAAAACAAAATAAGCTTGGACGAAATGAGTGGAGGAACTTTTACCATAAGCAACGGAGGTGTATTTGGTTCGCTTATGTCGACACCCATCATCAACCCACCACAAAGTGCTATTTTAGGCATGCACAATATTGTTGAACGCCCAATGGCTGTTAATGGCAATGTAGAGATTAAACCAATGATGTATGTTGCGCTTTCATATGATCATAGAATTATTGACGGTAGAGAATCGGTAGGATTTTTGGTGATGATCAAAAATATGTTGGAGAACCCTGTACAATTGATGTTTTCAGGAAAAGATCCAATTAAGAGGCTTCTTGAACTCTAGTGCAGAGGCAAGCAGATTGAAACAGTAGTTCCACCTTGCGCCCTTCTGTTTATTTCAATATTTCCTTGATGCATTCTCATTATTTGCTTGCTTAAACTCAATCCAATTCCACTCCCATTACTTTTGGTAGTGAAAAAAGGAATGAAAATTTGGTCTAACAATTCATCTTCAATACCACAACCATTATCTTGAACTTCAATTTTTAGCATTTGATTGGCATTTGCAGAAGCGGAAACAACAATGTCCTTTTGATCACTGTTTTGTAATGACTCCTCTGCATTTTTAATTACGTTTATCATCACTTGTTCAATCAATTGCTCATCAGCAAAAATAGTCATAGTAGAGTCAACCGAGATAATAAGGTTAGAATTCTGATTTACATCAAACATTGACTTAATCTTTCGTAGCATTTTGTCTAATTGAATCACAACTTTTTGAGGTTCCGGAACTTTTGCCATCAAGCGATACGCTTTAACAAATTGCATTAGCCCTTTGCTTCTGTTTTCTATAGTGTCCAAAGCAGTCAGTATATCAATATCTGGAGTCAATTGATTTTCTATTGACCAAGTATTATACATTTCTTTACTTGTGCCTGACAAACTGGTAATAGGCGTTAATGAATTCATAATCTCATGTGTTAAAATTTTAATCAATGAACTCCATGATGCCAATTCCTGCTCTTCTAATTTTTCTTTCAAATCTTGAATGGTAAACACACTATATCGATTGGAACGCATAATAAATTCTGTTTCATTAAAATGCAATTCTCTTGTACCCACATCTTCATCATCAATAACCAACTTCTCCCCTTCCTTTGTACTCGTAACTAAATTGAAAAAATTGTTTTGATATTTTTTAATCGAAAGATCAACTAGCTTTTTTGATAAAGCATTAAAAAATATTGCCTCCCCTACGTTTTTTTGACAAACAACAACAGCTAATGGAACTCTGTTTAAAACATGATCAATCAATAATCGATAATCATCTTTCTCTTTGTTTAGAGCACTAAATAAACCTGTGACCTTATTAATCTCTTTAGCCAATTCTTGCGCAGAACCAGATTCCTTATTCTCATTTATTTGAAATGAAAAGTCATTGTGTTGTATGCTCTGCAAAACATTTTTGAAGTGCCGATTATTACGATCGATATACCGTTGCATTTCATACACTTGCATAATAATTACTATAAGTAATAACAAGGGTGTTATTAAATATGATTTATGGATTACGAGAAACATAAACAACCCTATACTAAAGACAAGCAACAAGGTCTGAATCCACAATCGATTTCGTATCTTTTTAAATACCATGTTTCTCGATTCTTCTGTACAAAGATGATCGGGTAATACCTAAGGCCTTTGCCGCTGCAGAAATATTTCCATTGTATTGACTTAACGCTTTAACTATGGCTTCACTTTCTATTTCATCTAATGTAGTTGCTTTCATTAAATCACTAGCAGCATTTTTCTCATTCAAATCTAAATGAACCACGTTTATAAAATCATTCTCTTCGCATAAAATAACAGCGCGCTCAATCACATGCTTTAACTCTCTAACATTTCCAGGCCATGTATGGGTTTTCAGATAGTCTAATGCAGCGCTTGACAACTGCACGGATTTATTATACTTAAGCCTAAACTGATCTACAAAATGTACAGACAATCGTTCAATATCATCCAAACGATCTGCTAAGGAAGGAACGAATATCTCAATAGTGCGAATACGATAGTACAAATCTTGCCTAAATGTTTTTTCATGAACCAATTTATTCAAAGGTGCATTAGTAGCACAAATCAATCTGAAATTGCAAAATTCCATTTTAGAATTACCTAAAGGTACATACGACTTTTCTTGAATCAATGTGAGCAATTTTGCTTGAAGTTGTGGAGACAAATTAGCAATCTCGTTAAGAAATAAAGTTCCGCCATTAGCTTCTGACAATCGGCCAGGTTTATCCTCTCTCGCATCAGTAAAAGCTCCTTTTTTATATCCAAATAATTCACTCTCAAAAAGAGATTCAGGAATAGTACCAACATCTACCTTTACAAAAGGCTTGTCTGCTCTGTTTGATTTCAAATGTATTTGTTCGGCTAATAAATCTTTGCCCGTACCATTGTCTCCTGTTATCAAAACATTTGCTTCGGTAGGAGCAACGCTCTTAACCAAATTCATCATTTTAACAATGGAAGGATTATTGCCAATGAACTTATCGCTGGATTGAATGACCTTAGTACTATCTATTTTGTTAATCTGATTTCTGCTCTTTCTCAATTCCGAAAGCTGAGAAAGTGTGGCTAACAAATCTGAGTTATCCCATGGCTTAACGATAAACTCAGAGGCTCCTTCTTTCATGGCTTTTACAGCCAGATTAATATCTCCAAATGCTGTAATCAAAACGATGTCGATTTTAGGATGATGATTTTTTATCTTATTCATCCAGAACATTCCCTCATTACCACTGTTAATTGAACCTCTAAAGTTCATATCAAGAATGACAATATCGGGTGAAAATTTCTCAATACTATTCAAGAGCATCTCTGGCGACCCAATCGATTCTATCATTCCCACTTTGCCTTTGAGCAATAAACTCAAGGCAGTTCTCACATCAGCATCGTCATCGACTATTAATATTCGTGCATCACTAAGCATGGATAAAAAATAATTTTTAAAAATACGACTTTCCCATTCCATATACCATATCCGAAATCGGACAAGCAGTGTTCGTTTTCGGACACTCAATGCAATACAACATTACTTTTTACTATAAATTAATAGTTGATTGCATTGGCATTGTTTTTATATCCTAAACAGATATGATTATTCAAACGCAAAATCTTTCTAAAATATATGAGTCGGGAGACTTACAAACCCGCGCATTGCATTCCGTCAACTTGCAGATTCCGGATGGGGAATTTGTAGCTATAATGGGACCCTCCGGATCCGGAAAATCTACCTTATTAAATATTCTTGGAATGTTGGATAAACCGAATAAAGGAGCATATATTTTTAAAGGAGTTGATGTATCTGATTTCTCAGAAAAACAAAGAGCCACTATGAGAAAGAAGCATATCGGGTTTATATTTCAAAACTTCAACTTAATTGAAGAACTTACAGTATTTGAAAATATAGAGTTACCACTTCTCTACTTGGGCACCTCTTCAACGCAGCGAAATGAATTGGTGAATCAAATGCTTGCTCATTTGAATCTACAACACCGTAAAAGTCACTTTCCACACCAATTGTCAGGCGGACAGCAACAAAGAACAGCGGTTGCCCGTGCTTTGGTTACTAATCCGGATATCATCTTAGCTGATGAACCTACAGGAAACTTAGACACACGTAATGGTGAGGAAGTAATGAGGCTCTTGACTCGTCTAAATGTTAACGGCACAACTATAGTGATGGTAACCCACTCCGCAGAACATGCTCAACATGCGAATAAAGTTATTCGCATGCTTGATGGAAATATTAACACCGAAATATCTCAATATGCAAACATCCTCTGAAACATCTCTTGAAATGACGCATTTAAAAATTAACACCAAGTTAAACACCTTTCTCTCAAATCTCACTGGAACTCAAAAATCCATCATTGAAAAACTGAGAATGATTATTCTATCCGTTGATAAGGACATTGACGAAGACATTAACTGGGGAAGTTTGAGCTATAAGTGTGGAGAAGGATTTTGCGAGTTTAGAACTGGTTCGAATAAAATTGGAATTGTGTTCTATAAAGGGAAAAACATATATGATAAATATGGATACTTAAAAGATACGGGTAGTTCCACAATGGGAATGTTCATTGAAAAACCACACAAGATTAAAGAAGACGTAATTACGGATTATGTAAAGCAAGCGGTATTGCTCACAAGAAAAAGTTTTTTACTCTAAAGTCGGATGTTCAAGAACTATATAAAAATAGTTTTCAGAAATATTATACGAAGTAAGCTCTATTCTCTTATTACTATTATAGGGCTAGCTATTGGAATCTGTTGTTTTGCTTTTATAGCATTGTTTGTAAAAGATGAATTGAGCTATGATTCATTTCACAATGAATCCTATCGATTGTACCGAATTACAGAAACCATTGAAAACAAAGGTCAGGGTGAACATTCAAGTAGCGTGCCGTTTCCTGTTGCAAAAGAAATAGAGCAAAAATATCCTCATATATTCGATCAGGTTGTTAGATTATTCAATAATCAAGAACCTTATCATACACTGCGCTTAAAAAACACAACCTACTCTGAAACAAGTGTGTTTTATGCCGATAAGAATTTCTTTGAAGTCTTCAACTATGATTTAACTGGCGATAAAGCAACTTGTTTGCTTAAACCTAATTCGGTGGTCTTAAGTAAAGACTTTGCACAAAAGTGCTTTGGATATGAAAACCCAATAGGAAAAACAATAGAGTTTGAGGGAAATACTCAGTTGACCATCACTGCCATAGCCGACACTAAAGATAAAAATTCTCATTTTTCATTCAATGCCCTAATTGCCTTTGAGACACTTGGCGAAGAACTCAAGTTTTTTGAGAAAGAATGGGTTTGGAATCCCTGTTGGACCTATGTTAAAGTGAATGAAAACTATGATTCCCCTATAGCTGAAGCTGCTTTACAAAATATTATTTCTGACAATTTCCCTCAACAACTAAAAAATCAAACTCAATTTTTTCTTCAACCAGTAACCAATATACACCTACATTCTCAGTTGGCATATGAAATACAGAAAAACGGAAGTTATTCATCTCTTCTAATTCTTGGGACTATTGCTCTATTGGTATTGGTTATAGCAGGTATCAATTTTATAAACCTTACTACGGTTCGTTCCATATCACGGGCTCGCGAAATAGGTATCCGAAAAGTAAATGGAGCTTATAAAGAGTCTTTGTTTTTGCAGTTCTTCTTTGAATCGATTGTACTATCTGGATTATCCATACTCATTTCTATTTCATTATGTGAGTTGTTATTACCCATATTCAATGAGTTGGCTAATAAGAACTTTTCAAGTATTGATATATACAATACTTGGACTTTGAGTGTACTGATAAGCATTGGTCTCTTAACGGGAGCCTTGTCCGGAATTATTCCTTCGTTAATAATGTCGAAATACGATCCGCTAATTGTTTTAAAAGGCAATACACAAATGTCGCCTGAAAGCAGTTCAATTAGAAGATGGCTTGTTATTTATCAGTTTGCAGTTAGTATTGTTCTGCTCATATGCACAGGTGTTATCTACAAACAACTAAACTTTATGCAGCAGGCTGATTTGGGATTTGATCAAAACGAAGTACTGGTAATACCTACACGTTCGTCCATGCACAAAGAAATACCTGCTTATATAGATTCGATCAAAAACAATCAACAAATAACGCAAGTGACAGTGATCAATGACTTGTTAGGTCGACAACACAATACGAGTGGATATAAAATTCCACACATCGACACATCAAATTATTATTACTTCCCTGCACTATTCACCGATTTAAATATTGCTGAAACGTTCAACATGCAAATCATTGCCGGTAGAGATTTCTCCGATGCAAAAGGTGATGACTCATTATCTGTCCTAATCAATGAGTCAATGCTTCCGGTGATAAATGCTGCTTCTCCAAAAGAAGCACTCGGCATTGAATTGATTTCGGGAAGAAGAAAAAAGAAAATTATTGGAGTGGTTAAGAATTTTCATTTCACATCACTTCAAAATCCCATTGGACCATTTATAATAGACATACCTCCGGCACGGTACAAATGGTATTTTACCAAATATATTGCCGTTAGAGTAGATCAAAATAACTTTGAAATAGCCATCTCAGATCTTGAGTCCAAATGGAGCACTTTGATACCAGAAATACCCTTTACCTTTTCGTCCATGCACAAAGAAATAATAAGTCAATATGGTGTAGAAAGCCGATTGGCTAAACTTGCGGTTTACTTTTCTTTATTGGCGATCATCATAGCCTGCCTTGGATTGTTTGCACTCTCAGCATTTACAGCCAATCAAAGAACGAGGGAAATCGGCATTCGAAAGGTTCTCGGAGCATCCATTTATAATATCACAAAAATGCTATCATTAGAATATCTAAAACTTGTTATCATTGCAAATATGATGGCCTGGCCTTGTGCCTATTTCATTATGAATCATTGGCTAGATAATTTTGCATTCCATATATCGTTAGATATAAATGTGTTTCTCATTGCAAGCGGAATAGCATTAATTATTGCTTTGATAACTGTAACTTCGCAATCACTTAAAGCAGCCATACAAAACCCAATACATGCTATCAGCTATGAGTAAACAAAAGACCTTTTCAAACCTTAAACTAAAAATTGTATTTTCAATATTAGTATGGATGATTCTTTGTCCTATAAAATTTTATGCTCAGGACACCTTACCTTCTTATTCGACCCAAAGAACTACAGAGAGTATTAAAATAGATGGAGTACTTGATGAAAACATTTGGTCGAGTGTTCCTAAGGCAGGGAATTTTATTCAAAATCAACCTACAGAAGGCATAGCAGCACGATTTAAAAGTGAGTTTATGATTGTGTATGATGATGAAGCCATCTACTTTGCAGGAATACTTTACGATCCATCTCCTGATAGTATTTTAACTGAACTCAGCGAGCGCGATCCAGACAATGATATCAATGCGGATCAGATTCGTTTCCTAATCGACCCATACAATAGTCGTCAAGATGCATTTGAATTTAGTGTATATGCATCGGGTGTTCAAGCCGACTATAAATTTAGTGACTGGACTTTTGATGCTGTATGGGAAAGTGCTGCACATATCAATGAGCTAGGCTGGATTGTTGAGATAAAAATTCCCTATAGTGCCATTCGTTTTCCTGATGACCTTAATAAGCCCTGGGCGCTACAAGTTACAAGAAGTGTAAGGCGCTATCGTTCATTTGATCAATGGGCTTTAACTCCAAATAAGGAAGGTAATTCATTGCGATTTTGGGGCAACTTGATCGGCATCCGAGACATCAAAACTCCAGTACGTTTATCATTCACACCCTATGCAAGTGTTTTCGTAGAAAGAAGCCCGGTATATGACAATGAAGGCAATTACTCTTATGGAAATTCCTATGCATACAATGCCGGAGCCGATTTGAAATATGGTATCGATGACCGATTTACTTTAGACTTAACCTTGCTGCCAGATTTTAGTCAAGTACAAAGTGATCGCAAATTTGTAACACTGGGTTTTGAGGAAATTAATTATGATGAAAACAGACCCTTCTTTCAAGAAGCAACCGACCTATTCAATAAAAACGGTTTATTTTATAGTAGAAGGATCGGTCAAACACCCTCAGGCAATTCAAATGCTTATGATGCGACCGATAGCACGGAGACGGTCATAGAAAATCCTTCGGCCAGCAAACTATTAAATGCATTTAAAATTTCGGGAAGGAACAATGCAAAATTGGGTATGGGAATATTTAACGCCATAACAAATAAAACCTACGCTACCATAGAAAACAATAGAGGCGAAAAAAGAGATGTACTCACCGAGCCATTGATTAACTACAATGTTTTAGTCTTAGACCAACAATTGAAAAACAGTTCGACCATTTATCTAATTAATGCTAACACAAATCGACTCGATAATGATTACGATGATGCAAATGTTACCGGAACCGGTTTCTATCTGTTAAACAAGAAAAGCACTTATGCCATAGGTGGCGAAGGAGCCTATAGCTATATAAAACATGGCGATAATAGCTCAACAAATAGTACCAATGGCTATAAATATTTCTTAATTCTTGAAAAGACATCTGGAAATTTCAGATTCAATTTTTCAAGAAATACCATCAGTGACGACTATCGCCAAAGCGATCTTGGATACTATGTTACCACCGATAGGACGAGACATAATGCAAATTTTCAATACAACATTTATACGGCAAAATGGTTCCTGATTAACTCATATAACAATATTAATTTCAATTATGAGAATCACTTTCAAAGTGGTGATCGAACAAGATTTCAAATAAACTGGAATAGTTTCTTCACGCATAAGAGTTATAATGGGTTCTTTTTTGGAGGAGGGTTCACTCCAATTGATTATGTTACCTACGATCCACGAACCAATGGCAAAGCTGCCGATGGAATGCGTTTCTTTTATGTGTATGGAGGAGTTAGCAGCGACTACAGAAAAAAACTTGCGGTAGATCTCGAAATCAATGTGTCCAACTTTTTAGACCACTATAAAATGGAGGGATACAACTTTGGTCCACGCATACGATACCGGTTCAATGACAAACTTACCCTTAGAACTGAGTTTAACTATAATTACGATCCCTTCAATTTTGGCTACGCTTCTTCTGATGAGGATGGCAATTCAATTTTTGGAGGTCGTATATTAAACACTTACGTAAGCGGAATAAGCGGAAAATACATCTTTAATAATAATGTTTCTCTATCTGTTTTTGCACGCCACTATTGGTTTACAGCTCAATACAGAAAATTCTTTACCCTAAAGGATGATGGAAGTTATGTGGATAACTATGCATTTGATGACGACATTGATCTGAATGTAAATTTCTTTAATGTCGATTTTGTATTCAGTTGGCGATTTGCTCCAGGTAGCGATTTACTTCTTACATATAAAAACTCTATTGATGTTTTTGAAAATGAAGTTTCAAAAAATTTCGGCAAAAACTTCGATCAGATGATTGGCTCTCCTCAGACCAATAGTATTTCGTTAAAGATTCTTTATTACCACGATTACAATAGGCTGCAGCTGTTTAAAAGGAAAAAAACAAAATCACCTACAGAATAAAATGAAATCAGTTGCCATGATATTTGTACAGCCGAAATCTCTAAGTATATGAACAATTTGTCCTCTATGAAATGTACTATGGTTCATTACATGGACAATAATTTCTGAAAGGCTATTTTCAAAGGGATTTCCTTTCAGATCGCTATAGGTAATTATTTTTTCTAATTCCGATTCCGACTTTGATGCAATTAGTTGGAGAAACGATTCACTGCTTGCTTTCAACGCTGCAATTACTTCAGCTTTTGTTCGTACTGAATCTCTATTGGCCATCCAATCTGGATAGGATACATTATTGATTCGACAGTCCCAAGCCACTTGTGCCATTAATATATGTTGTAATGTATGCCCTATAGACTTAAAACTTCCGCTGGTATTTTGAACCCATTGTTCCTCTGAAAGATCTTTCATCATTTCAAACAATCTGGAATTTGCCCATATGTTATACGATGCTAATTTTTCTAAATACACTTTCATGTTATAAAAATTTATTCAAGAGGTT
>Ga0116143_10000295_pt1 | contig 69496 bp, 66 predicted proteins | sample AD_UKC034_MetaG_FD_89745 | JGI IMG/M metagenome (GOLD analysis project Ga0116143, IMG submission 89745) | Active sludge microbial communities of municipal wastewater-treating anaerobic digesters from USA - AD_UKC034_MetaG | ecosystem: Engineered > Bioreactor > Anaerobic > Digestate | place: USA... | reverse complement strand
TGTTGCAAAAGCCGACGGCCTGTTCCGGTACAATGCGCAGGCGAACATATTGGAATTGATCTCTGCCGGGGATATCCGCGAAGCGACCGGCGTGCAGGGATTTGTCAAGAACGCGCCGGTGAACCTGATCTATGTCGCGGATTTCTCCAAAAAGGGCAGGTTCGGAACACAAAAGGATTCCTGGGCGGCAATGGATACGGGGTTTATCGCAGAGAATGTGTATTTGTTCTGCGCGTCTGAAGGGCTGTCGACCGTGGCGCGAGGGCTGTTTGACGCAGATTTGCTTTCAAAGAAGATGAAGCTCAGGGCTGACCAGAAGGTGATGCTGACGCAGTCCGTGGGCTATCCGCAATAACATATCCGCTATGCGCGTCATCACTGAAGAAATAAATCTCAAGACCGAAGGCGCAGGGGATCTTATCGACATTACTGCTTCACTCAAGGAAAAGCTGGACGATTCCGGCCTGCGGGAAGGAAATGTCACTGTTTTTGTCGTGGGCTCGACCGCGGCGATCACGTCTTTTGAATACGAGCCGGGGCTCATCAAGGATATGACTGCTTTGTATGAGAAGCTTGCGCCTGAAGGAAAACCATACGCGCATGACCGGACCTGGGGCGATGCCAACGGGTTCAGCCATGTGCGCGCAGGGCTCCAGGGGCCGTCGCTCGTCGTGCCGTTTGCGGACGGAAAGCTTCTTTTAGGCACCTGGCAGCAGGTGGTGCTGGCGGAATTCGACCACCGTCCGCGGCAGAGGAAGGTTATTCTCCAGTTCATCGGAGAATGATGCATGGATCAAATTATTCTCGACATCCGCGCTGAATTGAAGAAAAAAGCCGATGCGAAGATCCGCGAGGGCGCCCGGCGGTATTTTAAAGAGCCGATCAAATGCTATGGCATGATGACTGCCGCGGTGGCCGCGATCGCAAAAGGGAAGTTCACGGCGATCAGGGCCCGGAGCAAAGCGCAGATATTCGGCCTGTGCGAAGAACTGTGGCAATCCGGGTATATGGAAGAAGGGTATATTGCCTGCGCGTGGGCGTATAACCTGCGAAAAGATTTTGAGCCGGCTGATATTACGGTGTTCCGGAAGTGGGTTAATGCCTATGTGAGCAACTGGGCAAGCTGCGATACGCTTTGCAATCACACCGTCGGCGCTTTTATTGAGATGTATCCTGCCTCTGTCGCAGCGCTTAAGAAATGGGCGCGGTCGAAAAACCGCTGGATGCGCAGGGCTGCCGCAGTGTCGCTTATCATTCCCGCCCGCCGCGGAAAATTCCTGAAAGACATCTTTGAGATAGCCGATATCCTGCTTCTGGACCAGGAAGATCTCGTGCAAAAGGGCTATGGCTGGATGCTTAAGGCAGCCGGCGAAGCGCATCCCCAAGAGGTCTTTGAATACGTATGCCAACGCAAAGCCCGCATGCCCCGGACCGCACTGCGCTGCGCCATCGAAAAGCTGCCCGCCGCATTGAAAGCACAAGCTATGGAGAAATCATAGGGAAAACATAGGGACGGTTCTCCCTTTTGAGGGAGAACCGTCCCTATGTTTTTGTTGACAAAGTAGAAAGTTCGGATAATATAAATAGAAGCTATTTCTGTTTACAGGAGGGGCGGTGGAGCGGTATCTGGCCAGATTGAAAAAAGGCGGGTTCAAACTGACCCCGCGCAGGCAGGCGATCATCGGGTTCTTCCTGGACCGCAATACGCATTTTACCGCAGAGGAGATCTGGAACAAGCTGCAGAAACGGTTCGCGCGCTGCGGCCTGCCAGGCGTATACCGTAATCTCGAGAGCCTGGCCGAGTGCGGCATCCTCGCGCGGATCGAGCAGTTCGACCGCAAAAAGCATTACGGCCTGTGTTCCGAGGAACATCATCACCATCATATTACCTGCATCAGGTGCGGAAGGGTCGATAATATAGAAGCGTGCGTCATAGACAGCGTTCGGAAGATCAAGGGTTATACGGTCGTGAGCCATTTCATGCAGGTCAACGGTCTGTGCGGCAGCTGCGCGAAGTCCTCAGCGCGTTCCGCGCGGGGCCCGGGGAGAGGGGCGTTCATATGTTCACAAAAATAGTCCATGAATTACGGGCGCATGCTCCGTTCACGTTGTTCGGTGCGTTGACGGGGATCGTCCTGATGATCATATTCCGCAATCTGCCTCATGACACTGCCGAAAACCTTTTTTACGTTTTCCATCCGCTCCATATCTGTTTGAGCGCGGTAGTGACAACGGCGATGTTCCGCAAGTATCTGACCAAAGAGCCGCAGGGCATAAAACTTTTCCTGAAGGTCCTGGCGATCGGGTATGTGGGGTCTGTGGCAGTCGGGACATTGAGCGATTCCCTGATCCCGTTCTGGGGAGAGGCGCTGCTCAAGATGCCGCACCGCCACGCGCATATCGGATTTGTGGAAAAATGGTGGCTCATCAACCCGCTTGTGATCGCGGTTATCGTCATCGGGTATTATAAGCCGGCGACCAAATCCCCGCACGCGTTGCATGTCCTGATAAGCACCTGGGCGTCGCTGTTCCACATGCTCATGGCGCATGATCACGGTTCTGCGATCCCGTATATCGGCATTTTCGTGTTCCTGTTCATCGCGGTATGGATACCGTGCTGTTTCAGTGATATCGTGTTCCCGCTGTTGTTCGTGCCGGGCGAGCATAAGCATTCGTGCTGCTGCGGCCATTGAGATCGAGGAGGCAATCATGGATCTGACCATTCTGGAGCGTATTTTCTGGCACAATCGCGTCCTTGACTATATCGTCGCGCTGTGCGCGCTGCTGGTAAGCGGCCTGTTCGTCAAGCTGGTGATCGTGGCCGTGGTCGCGCATCTGAAAAGACTGGCCGCGAAGACGACGACCACGTTCGACGACCTGCTGGTCCGGGTCCTCGAGAAGATCGTCCTGCCGGCGTTATATGTGAGCTGTCTTTACGTGAGCCTGAAGATCCTGACCGTGCCGCAGGAAGTGGACAAGGCGCTGAATATCGTCCAGATGGCAGTGGTCACGTTCTTTGCCGCGCGCATCGTCATGATGTTCATCAGATACAGCCTGCAGGTGTATTTGTCGAAGAAGCAGGAAGATATAACCCTCGTGCGCAGCCTCGAAGGCATGCTCAAGGTCGTCAAATTCCTCGTCTGGGGCGTGGCGGTCGTCATCTTCCTTGACAATATCGGGTTCAAGGTCTCGACGCTCCTGGCAGGCCTGGGCATCGGCGGCATTGCGGTCGCGATAGCCGCGCAGGCGCTTTTGAAGGACTTCTTCAGTTATTTCTGCATTGTATTCGACCGGCCGTTCAAACTCGGGGATTTCATCATCGTGGGCGAATATATGGGCACGGTCGAGCAGATCGGGGTCAAGACCACGCGTATCCGCAGTTTGAGCGGCGAGCAGTTGATATTTTCCAATACGGACCTCACCGATTCGCGCGTGCGCAATTACAAGGTCATGGAACAACGGCGCGTTGTGTTCCGTCTCGGAGTGACCTATCAGACAACGCTGGCCCAGCTCAAAGAGATCCCGCGTATTATCGAGCAGGCCGTCAAGAATACGAAGGGCGCGGCGTTTGACCGGGCGCATTTTTTCAGCTACGGGGATTTCAGCCTGATATTCGAGGTGGTGTATTTTGTGCTGAGCCCGGATTACAACAAATATATGGACATACAGCAGGAGATCAATTTCGCCATCAAGGAAGAATTTGAAAAGCGAAAGATCGAGTTTGCGTATCCGACGCAGACGCTTTTTGTGAACAAAGCAGCATAGGAAAGGAGGTGCGCAATGCCTGAATTCGGAAGCCCGTTTTCCGGGATGAAAAAGGACCGCAAGGTCACGGCTGAAGAGCTCATCCGCGCCATCCGCTTTATGGTCGCGGCCGAGTATGAAGCGATCCAGATGTATATGCAGCTGGCCGAGTCGACCGACAACAAGCTGGCGCAGGAAGTCCTCAAGGATATCGCCGACGAAGAGCGGGTGCACGCGGGAGAGTTCCTGCGGCTTTTAAAAGAGCTCGCTCCTGACGAAGAAAAGTTCTACAAGGAAGGCGCCGAGGAAGTAGAGGAAGAGATAGAGAAATAGGTTCGGGACAAAAAACTTAGGGACGGTTCTCTCCCCCGAAGGGGAGAGAACCGTCCCTAAGTTTTTTGTCTTGCTAACGGGCATGAAGGGTTTATAATAATGAACAGGATAAAAGGGGGCGGAATGATCGCGTATTGCGGCTTGGATTGTTCCAAATGCGAGGGGTATTGTGCGACGCAGGCCGGCGATGAGGAACAGCTCGCAAAGGTCGCGCGCACATGGTCCGCGCAGTTCCATTCCGACATAAAGCCGGAACACGTTCTGTGCGACGGCTGTAAGGCACAGGGGCGAAAGTCCTTTTATTGCGGCAATCTATGCAAGATCCGCGCTTGCTGTATAGGCAGGAATTACGGGACGTGTATCGAATGCGGCGCATTTCCCTGCAAGGAAGTCGGGTTTGTGCTCGAGCATGCGCCTGAAGCCAGATCGAATCTGGAAAGGTTGAAAAAACGATAGTGCCGTGCCGGGATTTTCAGAAAAAAGGAGAAGCGATGAAGACGGATGCGAGATCGTGGATGTTTCCCGCTGCTGGATTAGCCCTTTCGCTGAACCTGGTCTTTGCCGGCTGTCAAATGCAGAGTCCGCCGAAAACCGGCACAACGAAACAGGCGGCTGTAGCCGCGGCAGGGGAACATTTCGACCGCGGGTTCGGATTCTATAATAAAGGGCTCTGGGCTGATTCCATCGCGGCGTACGATCAGGCGCTCAAGGTCGAGCCGGGGAACGCAAAGTTCTACGCTGCGCGGGGCAACACGTATCTGAAGATGGGCAACATCCCGTTCGCTATCGTCGATTTCAGCAAGGCCATCGATCTCGATCCCCGGTCGGCGCAGTACTTTTACAGCCGCGCGAGCGCATACTTTTCCATCAACGATTTCGAGAAAGCCCTTGCCGACGCGGACAAAGCCGGGAAACTCGGCATGAACGTGTCCGAGTTCAAGAAGAAGGCCATGCAGGCGGGGCGTATTTTCGCCGCACAGGACTTTGTGCTGACCGGCATTCTCGCCGACGAAAAAGGCGGGTATCTGGCGATCATCAACGATGAGGTTGTCGGCATCGGCTCGGTGGTCAATAAGGCGCGGGTCATCAATATAACGCCGTATCATGTAAAGCTCGATCATAACGGAGAGATCATCACCAAGACCATTCCGTCCACTGACGTGACACAACAGCCTGCACCGGTAACAAAGTAGGCGCCGTATGTCCCGTTCAAGCGAAGCCATGCGCGCAGCTGCCAAGCGGACGATCCCTGAGTCCTGGCTTACTGCGGCCAAAATCTGCCGCCACTACCTCAAGCGATTTTCTTCCCGACGCACAGTCCTTAATATCGATGTCGCCGACTGCAACCTCTGGTGCTCGATGTGCCCGAACAACGAGGCGCTTGCCTTACGGCGGAAGAAAAAACCCCTGATGGATTACGGGCTGTTTGCAAGGATCGTGGACAAGATCTGCGCTGAAAGGGTGCGGTTTCGCAGTATCTGGTTCGGCAATTGGGGAGAATCGTTGTTGAACCCCGCCCTTGCCGATATGATCCGCTACGCAAAAGAGCGCATGCCCGGCACCGAAACGGTGGTTTTTACGAATCTCAACGTCCTCAAGGATCCCGGCGGGCTCGTCGGGTCAGGCCTTGACCATATCGCGGTTTCTATCTCGGGCATGACGCAGGAAGTGTATGCCCGGAACCATTGTAACGGCAATATCGCCGTTGTCCTGGAGAATGTGCGTTCTCTGATCCGCGCGCGCAGTCAGCAGAAGCGCACCATGCGCATCCGGCTCCGTTATCACAGCTATCTTTATAACGCGCATGAAGAGCAGGCGGCACGCGCGTTCTGCGCGGAGAACGGGCTGGAGTTCGAGCGGGTGCGCTGTTTTATCCCCGGGGTGGAGGCGTCTGCCGCATACCATAAGGACAAGCAGCGCTGGGGCGCGTATTACAGCCGTTTCATCGACCTTGAGCAGGAGGAGCGCTGTATGACGACGCTGCCCGATCACCGCATCTGCCCCATGCTCAACGATCAGGTCGCTATCGATACCGACGGACGGCTGTATCGCTGTTGCGCCGTGTATGCAGAATCGAATCTTCTCGGTTCGATCTTCGATCAGCCGATCCGCCGCATCCACGAGATCAAGTCTCCAATATGCCTTGTATGCGCGAAAACGCCTGTCAGCTGGCGATGGTAGGCAACAAAGGTGTTTTTATGGTAAAACGGTTGTGCATCATTTTTGTCCTTGCGCTCCTTGCCTCCGGCTGTGCCACGGTGCGGCACGCGGTCCCTCCGGATCTTATTTACGACGTCAGCATATTCGGCATGAAGGATATCAGGACCTTTGGCGGAGGCCCGAGCGATGCGTTCAAACATGACTTTGTCACTTTGCTTGAACAGGAGGAGAAGAACAGGGGCGCGCTTCCGGTCGATACCGAGCCGCAGACGTTCCATCTACTGGCTATTTCAGGAGGGGGCGCCAACGGCGCGTACGGGGCCGGTATCCTGAACGGCTGGTCGCAGGCAGGAACGCGGCCCGAGTTCAGGGTCGTGACCGGCATCAGCACCGGCGCGGTCATCGCGCCGTATGCGTTCCTCGGCAGCAGCCGCGACGCGGTCATGAAGGAGTTTTACACGAGGTATTCCACGCGGGACCTGATCCGCCTGCGCATTCCGTTCAGCAATTCGTTCGCGAGCACCAGGCCGCTCGCGCGCCTTATCGACCAGTATTTTAACGAAGGGCTTCTGAAGGATATCGCGGCGGAGTATCGAAAAGGCCGCAGGCTGTATATCGGCACGACCAACCTCGATGCCCAGCGTCTCACCATCTGGGATATGGGCAGGATCGCGTCCATCGGCGACGAGAATGCGCTTAAATTATTCCGCAAGATCATCCTTGCGTCCGCATCCATCCCCATCGCGTTCCCGCCTGTGTATATCGAGGCCGAAGCGGACAGCGAGGTCTATGACGAGATGCACGTGGACGGCGGTATTTCCAAGCAGGTGTTCTTCCTGTATGATGTCCTGCAGGGAATGGAAAAGGCATTGAAGCAAAAGCGCATCGATCCGGGCCGGAACAAGTACGTCGTCTATGTCATCCGCAACGGATATGTCGATTCCCTGTACAAAGAGGTGCCTGACAGGATCCTGGCGATCGCCGAGCGCGCCGTCGATACGCTGACCACGTCCCAGAGTATCGGGGACATCTACCGGCTGTACATGTTCACGCGCGAAGGCAGGGGTGATTTCAACCTGGCGTATATCCCGTCGACCCATGTGTCAAAAGCCAAAGAACCGTTCGATCGTGTTGAGATGAAAGCGCTGTTCGACCTGGGGTTTGAACAGGCATTCAAGGGGTATGAATGGAAAAAAGCCCCGCCCGGGGCCGGACAGTAAACAGGGACCGGACAGTATGGCACTGAAGGTCTATTCTAAGATATTGATCTTCGCCGCCATCCCGCTGGCCGCAGCTGCCGCCGGGGCGTATTTTCTTCTGTTCACCACGCGCGGGGGCATTTTCCTGGCAGAAACGGCGATCGCGCGGTACAGCCGCGCCGAGAACATACAGTTCGAGCAAGCGCAGGGCAGTATCGCCTCCCGGTTCACGTTACGCAGCGTCAGCGCAGCCGGATTGCAGGAACTTCCGCCCGGAAGCTCGATCGTTATCAGGCAGATCGACATCAGGTTCACCAGGCCGGCTTTTGCCGGACTGCATGTCGCGATAACGGACGGATCGCTGTTTTTGCCCACGTCAGAGGCCATCCGTTTCTACGGAGAATATTCCGCAGGCCTGCTCGATCTCAAGATATATTCCCGGAAGGTCGCTCTGGACAGCCTGATATCTTTTTTCGGCATAAAAAGATCCTCTGTGCTTTTGGCAGGAACGCTGTCGCAAATAGACCTGGCGCTTGAGGGAAAGCTGAGCGAACTCGCGTTGAAGGGGACCGCGATCGCCCAGCGCCTTGCATACGAGGGGTTTTCTCTTGTCGACGCTCCGCTTGTGTGCGATCTGGCATTTACGGACGAGCCGCATGAGGGAAGCGTTCAGGGCTCCCTTGTTATTAAAACCGGAACGGTATCAGGCCGCAGGACCGCGGTCGTCGTGCTTGATGAAAGCAGGCTCGTATTTACGGCAGACATCGCGAAACCGCGGCTTGACGTGCGGGGACGATCGACGGTCGAACAGGTCAAGATCAGGGTTGCGGTCAAAGGCACGGTCGACGAGCCGGATATCCAGCTTTTTTCGGATCCGCTCCTGCCGCAGGAACAATTGCTCGTGATGCTGGCAACGGGCAGGCAATGGGCAGGGGTGGGCACGTCGTTCAGCCAGGGCGGGCTCGCTCCTGACCTGGCAATGGACCTTTTCGATTATTTCGTGCTGGGCGGGTCAGGGAGCACGATCGCGCGCAAATTCGGCATCACCGGTGTTTCCGTGACGTTCGACGAAACGAAAAAAGGCGTCGGCGTCACGGGCGCGGTGTCTGAAAAGGTCGAGGTCGGGTACGGGGTCGTTCAGACGCAGAGCCCGGAGAAAGAACCCGAGATCACAACGACCGTCAGCGGCGAACTGAAAGTGAGCGATACGATCTCGCTGGGAGTGCAAAAGGAATTGAAACCGGCTCCCGCGTCCGGAGCGCCCGCGGATAAAGTTGCCAATGATACGGTCATGATAAAGTTCAAGAAAACTTTTTGATAGCGCCCCATGAAAAGAACCGTTCCTGGTCTGATCTCTGTTCTGTGTATCGCGATGTGGCTGGAAGGATGTTTTTCAAGCCATTATCAAAACATTTCATTGCTCAAGAGGTTTGCGAAAAATCAGCACGGGATCCAGGGGTATCTGGACGACAGGGAAAAGTCGTTCCGCAAGCTGAAAGACGATATATTAAACGATCGTTTGACCCGCGGAACGGCTCGACAGAGGATCGTCGCGATGTACGGAGAGCCGTTGTTGTGCAAGCCCGAAGGCAACGGCGGCGCAGGCAGGCTCCGGTGCCTGTACCGCCACCCCACGCAGTATTTCTCGTCAGATAAGGTCTATCTTACGTTCGATGAAGAGCAGAAGCTGGATTCGTGGGAATTAAGAGGGGCGCGTCAATAGCGGGATGCGCCTGCCGGAGAATTGATATATACCGGCGAGCATGGTATACTTGTTATATATATTACAGAGGAGGGGCTATGAGGCGCGGTCTGACGTTGGTTGAGATCCTTATCGCATTGGTCCTGTTCGGCGTTGTCATAACCGTTGTCGGCGCACTGGTGCATTATTCCGCAGCGACGTATATGGGGGTTCAGAAGGAGCTCGGAGAAGGATCAAGCCAGGGAATGCGTTTTTTCGATACGGTCATGCAGCGCGTCATGCGCGCTAAAAAGACGCAGATCCGCGACGATAATAAAACACTCGTCATTACGTATAAACAAGACAAGCAGGAGATCAATGCGCTGATCACGCTCGAGGGGGACACGATCGTCTATTATCCGCGGGAAGGCAATGCCGAGAAACAGGTCCTCGCGTCGGGCGTCAAAGGGGTCGAGTTCACTCATGATTTCCAGATGGAAAGAGACTGGACCGTCGGCAATCCGGTGCCCGACGGCGTATGGGCCCCCGTGTATTACTACAATTCCAAAGGCCCGGAGCGTGTCGCCGTCGATGTGGAATTTGTAAATCCGTTCGATGCCGGCAAAACGGTGCATATGCGCACCGCCGTTGTTCCGCGTCTGGCGTCGGCGACCCAGGAGCGGGTTGCCTGGCTGTCTCCCGCGCTGCAGGGGCGGCTGATGGAGGTTCAGGAGATCGCGAATACGCTGTATGCAGCCGTTCAAGCGCGGTATGTCGCAATGCATACGCCTGCCGGCGTCCAGGCTATAGATCCTGCGACGATCATGGTCGCGGTTCCGCTGAACCTGCGGGTCAAGCTGCAGCAGCAGATGGGCAAAGAGATCATGTTCATGGGAGATGTCCTGCCCGGCACGATCAACGGATCGTATGCCATGCAGATGAACAAGGCGTACGGGGGCGGGGTCATATTCGCCGAGGATCAGATAGAGGAGGCGAAACAGAGGATCAATGCCGGCAGTGAAGCGTGGTATGAGGCAGAAGTTAAGCGTCTTGCCCCTGTTTTCGATGACGCCAGGAAACGCGGCGTGGACCTTTCTGATTGGAAAGCGGTCTGGGAGCTTCTCCGGGTTACCGCGCGCGGCCGCCTGGGGACATGATCCCGGTTCCGGGGAATAGTTGGTATTGACAACCGGGGAGAATCATATACAATAATAAATTGTGAAGAATAAAGGTGTCCTCCTTCTGGAAGTGCTGGTTGCCGCCATTCTGCTCCTCCTGGGAGCCGGATTTATCGCCCTCGCATCGCAGAATTTCACCCGCCTCGTGCACAGCCTCCATTACCGGAATATCGCCCTCAGCCTCCTGCGCGATGTCGTCGAGTTCGGGGAGTCTGATTTTGTCCTCTCCCACTGCAAATTCGAATACGCATATCAGCCGGCGGTACAGAAATACGAAAGCGTCTATACGGGCAGCGCTCCGTTATGCGGCAGTACGATCGACGGCACCTGCTGTGTGGATCCGTTCGAGAAGCTCGGGGATATCCTGGAAAAGAAGTACGTGCCGGAATCCGATCCTCTTTCGGTCAGGATGGTCTATGAAGGATTGACGAGCGAAACACTGCCCGACGGCACCGCATTGCCGTGCGACGAAACGAAGACCGCCTGTAAAAAATATTATTCGATCCGTGTGACCATATTCTGGACGGAAGCGGGCCGGCCGATGCACGAAGAGCTTCTGGTAGCGCCGGTCGGGTTTGCCATGACACAGGGCTTATCGCTTGATCTTCAGGATTTCTGGGAGGAATGAGAGTGTATATGCGTCATGCCGGGGCCCGGCGCGGATTTGCGTTCATGCTGTCTCTGGGGACTCTTTTCTTGCTGTCGTTGACCGTGATCGCCATGATCATCGTGCTGAACTACCGGGTGAAACAGCACGAGAAGGGAATGGACAGGATCATCGCGTATTATTTATGCGAGACGGCGCAGACGTTCGCGCAATGCGATTTTATCATACCGGGGCGGTTCAAGACGTTTCCCGTCACGCGGTCGTATACGGTGAACGCCCGGAATACGGCGTACACGGTGTCGTATACGGTCGAGAAGAAGCAGGGCGGCGCCTATGAGATCGTGTCCTCGGTACCGTCCCCGCTGGGCCTGGGCTGCACGTACAAATTGCGCATGGGAGCAAAACGCGGATTTCCGTATTTTATCAGGGGTAAAGCAGGAGGAGGATGATGAAGAACAGGAAATGGATCTTCGCCGGCATCAGTCTTTTTATATTGGGCGCGGGTATCGGCCTGTGGAGCAGCCGGCAGTCGCGCGCTTCATCCCCGGAGGGAGAAATAGTCGGCATAACGGATTATCTGATCGCATGGGATGAAGAGTGGCAGGCGATAGAGGCATATCACAGTTCCCAGACAGGGTATCGGGCCTTCGATCCGTCGCAGGGAACGAAAACGGCGGTTTCCGGCAGTATCAACGCCGCCGGGGGATATGTCGAGACATATCCTGAAATATTTGTCACGAAATGGCGCATACACGGGCATCTTCATTACGAATAATCGCATTGTTGTTCTTGTGTTTATGCGCAGGCTTCGCGGCAGGCGCGCTTGCGGCGCGCGCAGGAGCGATCGGGCGGCGTCCGCATGCGCACATGGATGCGCATGAACGATTGATCGTAAACAGGCGGCTGGAGGCTATCCGGCAGGCGATGGTACATAATCAGACAGAGTACGGATTTGTTATCGCTGCGCCGGCCCATTTGCGGTAGCCGGCGGCACGATCTTAAGGAGGAACGCATGACGGTTAAGCGAGCAGTGATCATGAGTATGGCAGTCGCCGGCGCAGTCCTGGGGTGTATTGCGTATCTGGGAGCGACCAATGCCCCGTCCCCGTATTCTTCGAGCGATGCCGGCAATATCGGCGCCTGGTATGACGAGTTGTGGGAAGCCGCGGCATGTTATCAGACAGCCCGGGAGACCGATACCCAGGTCGTATTCGCGCAGAAAGACATCGCTGCTTTGCCCGCGGGGAATCCGACGCTTATATACGATACCGGTACGGTCAAGGTCAGTTTGCCCTCCCGTACCGCGGTCACAAAATGGAAAGTCACCGGTCATGTCCATTTCCCGAATAATTAAACCGGGCCCGCACAGGGGTTTTTCCCTGATCGAACTGCTTGTCGTTGTCATCATTCTGGTCCTCCTGGCGGGCACGATGGTGTATAACGGCGCGCTTGAAAAAGAACGCAATGCCCGCATCAATCTGAAGCTCGCGTTCCAGGCTGAAAAAGACGCGTTCGCATATTCTGCGCCCGACGAACGCTACGCGTCTTCATGGTCAAAGCTGCTGTGCGGTGATCTGAACACGAAAGACCGGTATTTTACATATACGCTTGAGGTCCCTACCCGCTATGAATTCATCGTCAAGGCGGCGAGCAAGAACAATCCCGCCCGTTTTTTTACCATAGACCAGGACGGCGCACTGAAAGATAACAGGGGCGTTGTGTATAAATAATACGCGCCTGCATCTGTCAGAGATCCGTGCAAGAAGGAGGATGCTATGGCAAGAGATACAAAAGCCCTGAACCCGTATATCGGAGGCGCGCTCACCGGCCTGCTTGCGGTCGCGTCGGTCTGGATCACGGGAAAGTTCTTCGGCGCGTCCACCACCTTTGTGCGGGCGGCCGGGTTTGTGGAGAGATTCTTCAACCCTTCGATGGTCGCGCGCATGGATTATTACATCAAGGAGGAGCCGAAGATCGAATGGCAGTGGATGTTCGTCACCGGAGTGCTCGTCGGCTCGTTCCTTATTTCTCTTGCGACAAAGAGCTTTGCAATCAAAGCGGTGCCCGAGGTCTGGCGTCAAAGGTTCGGCAACAGCGCGGTCAAACGGGCGATCGTCGCTTTCTTCGGCGGCATCATCGCGATGATCGGCGCGCGGCTCGCGGACGGCTGCCCGAGCGGCCACGGATTGAGCGGAATGATGCAGCTCTCGGCAGGAAGCCTTATCGCCATGGTATGTTTCTTTGCCGGCGGCATTGTGGTCGCGCGCCTGCTGTATGCGCAAAGGAGGCCCAGATGAATACGAACCTTATCGGATTGATCACGGGGATCGTTTTCGGTATTCTTCTTCAGCGCGCGCAGGTGATCCGGTTCGACAGGCAGATCAATGTGCTCTTGTTCAAGGATATGACCGTGATCAAATTCATGTTCTCTGCGATCATCTTCGGGATGGTGGGTATCTATATTCTCAAGGATGCCGGGATCGTCAAACTTGCGGTCAAGCCGGCGATACTGGGCGCGGTGATATTCGGCGGGCTCTTGTTCGGCGCCGGCTGGGCGCTTGTCGGGTATTGCCCTGCGACGTCCCTGGCTGCGCTGGGCGAGGGCCGCGTGGATGCGTTCTGGGCTGTCCTGGGCATGGTAACGGGCGCGGGGATATTCTCGCATATGTACCCGTTCCTCAAAAAAACCGTTCTGACCTGGGCTGATCTTGGCAAGATCACCATACCGCAGATCCTGCATGTCAATCACTGGGTTGTCATACCGCTGGTGATCATTGGCGTGATCGCGCTTTTTGCGCTGTTCGAGACTAAATAAAAAAAGGGGGACGCTTCCCTTTTCCCCGGCAAGCCAGCTTGCGAGGAAAAGGGAAGCGTCCCCCTTTTTTTTAAGTGAGATTTTCCTTTCTGGCGCGTCTATTCTTTTAAAGGAAGGAGGATCCACCATGCCGAGACATAGCAGGATAGTCCCGCAAGATTCAGCTCTGCATGTTATGTGCAGGGGCAATAACAAACAAGTCGTTTTCCATGACGACAGCGACAAGCTTTTTTACTGGAAATTGTTGAAAGAGTTGAAAACCGAGAATAAGATCGATATATTCCATTACTGCATCATGGCGACTCACATTCATTTTATTGCATGGATTATCCAGATGAGTCGGTTCGCAAAGTTTATGAAGCAGTTGAACCTATCGTATTATAATTTTTACAGAAGGAAATACGGGTATTACGGACATGTTTGGCAGGGAAGATATAAAAGTAATGTTATTGAAACCAACGTGTACTTATTGCAGTGCGGCAAATATATCGAACTTAATCCTGTCCGGGCTGGTATGGTGCGTATGCCGGAGGATTATCGTTTTAGCAGTTATCGCCATTATGCGTTTGGTATTCCCGATGATGTTGTCAGCGACAGCCCTGAGTATATCGAGCTGGCGGAACATCCGCTCGCAAGGCGGGAAAGGTATATCAAATTCGTGGTAAACGATATACTTGTCAACTCAGCTAAGCTGGCCAGAGCGGCGATCATCGGCAGCGATCGCTATATTGAAGCATTATGTCGGCAGAATGGCATAAAAATGGGAATTCCTCTGATAGGGCGCCCGCGGAAAAAAAGGGAAGCGTCCCCCTTTTTTGAGGGGTGAGTTTTTTCTTGCGGGTCGCTTGTCTTTGGGGTAGAATCGTATCTGAGAAAACATCGCGCGCGGTCATTTTCATCAAGGAGTTTGATGGTCACCACTCAGATATGGTTCCCGCTGCTTTTGAGCCTGCTTGCCGGGTTGTTCACGGTGATCGGCAGCTGCATCACCTTCTTTATCAGGGATTTTAAACGGTCACACCTTCAGTTCTTCCTCGGCATGTCGGGCGGGGTCATGCTGTATGTCTCATTGGTCGAGCTTCTGCCTGAGGCGATACGGCATATCGGTCCCGTGCAGGCGAACATCGCTTTCTTCGGCGGCATCGTCTTTGTCATGCTGATCGATTTTTTCATCCCGCACGAATATATCGCAGAGCATATCCATAAAGATGTCCATGACAAGAAGCTCATGTCCGCGGGCGTATTCACGGCCATCGGGATCGCGATCCATAATTTCCCCGAGGGCATTGCGGTATTCATGTCCGCGCTCGCGGATGTAAAGCTCGGCGTCGTCCTTGCGATCGCTATCGCATTGCACAATATTCCCGAAGGTGTCGCGGTCGCCATGCCCATATTTTATGCGACGAAGAGCAAGCGCAAGGCGTTCTTCTATTCGTTCCTTTCGGGGTTCGCCGAACCCGCGGGCGCGGTCATCGCGATACTTATCCTGATGCCGTTCTTGAACGCCTTTGTCCTGTCTTTTTCCCTTGCCCTGGTCGCAGGCGTCATGGTCTTTATCAGTTTCGACGAGCTTTTGCCCTTGTCCTGCCAGGACGAAGGGTACCATATTTCCATCCTGGGCGTTATCTTTGGCATGGCGGTGATGGCTGTCAGCATTGTTTTTATTTAAAGAAAGGGGGCGCTTATGCCGTCTCTCTTACGCACGATCCTCGGTATTACGGCAAAGATCATCATCGGCGTTTTTATCTTTTATCTGTTTCTGTGCCTTGTCATTATCCCGGTCGGGGGGACATGGGCGGTCAAGAGCCAGGCAACAAAGATCCTCAAGACTCCCGTGTCCGTGCGCGCGATATTGTTCAATCCGTTCCTGTGGCGCCTGAGCGTCAACGGCTTTCAGATCACTGATGCGGATAAGCGGGTGATGGCAGGGTTTAACAGGTTCTCCGTCGATGTCAGCTTTCTCAAGCTTTTCAGGAAAGAGATCAGGGTCGAGTCAATCAATCTCGACGGCCTGGCCGTGAACGCCATCCTGCAGGCAGACGGAACGATCAATTTGATGAGCCTCGTGCCGCAGGCAGCTGAGCCTGCTGCCGCGCAGAGCGGCACGCCGGAGCAGAAGGAGCCGCAGGCCCCGGATACAGGTGCCGCAGGCCCGCAGGCTGCGTCTGCCGGATCCAAACCGCTGCCGCTGGTGATCGTCGATATCATCACTGTCCAGAAGGGCACGGTGAGCTTTACCGATCAATCGGTCAGCCCGAATTTCTCAACCTCCATCAACAATATTGACATCCGCGTCACCGGCGTCACCACCAAGCCGGATGCTCAGGTGCGGGTGGATTTTCAGGCCAGACTTGACGAAAAGGGCGAGATCGCGACCGAAGCGCTCGTCGAACCGTTCGTCCAGCCTCTGCGCCTGGAGACCACGTTCTCCCTCAATAATTACGCATTGCAGGTCGTGACCCCCTATGCGGGCAAGTATACCGGCCGCGCGGTCGGGGACGGCAAGCTCGACGTGAAGATGACCTACAAGATCGAGGACAACAAGATCAAGGCGAGCCATAAATTGATGATCCAGCGTTTCGGCTTCGGCGAGAAAATCGAGAGCAAGGACGCATTGAACCTGCCGTTCAACCTTGCGATCGCGCTTCTTGAAGACCCGCAGGGCCGCATCAAGATATCGCTTCCCGTTTCGGGGGACATGTCTGACCCGCAGTTCAAATACAGCCATCTCGTATTCGGGGTGGTCAGGAACTTTTTCATGAAGCTCGTCACATCGCCGTTCATGTTCATGGCGCAAATGCTCGGCGCGGACTCAGGCACCGAAGAGCCGGGCATGACGCGTTTTGTTCCGGGCACATCCGGCCTTTCCGAGGAAGAACAGGAGAAGCTCAAGATCCTCGTCAATGGTTTGCTTGAGCGGCCGAAACTGCGCATCGAGGTCAACGGCACGTATGACCCTGTCCTGGACTGGCAGACCATGACAACCGAGGTCTTCAACCGGGATTTCGAGGCGCTGATGAAACTTCCCAAGCGCACCGAGGATATGGTGTATCAGGAACTCTATCAGAAGCGGTTCGGCATCATGTCATTCTGGAACCTGACCAAGGAACTGCGGGGCAAGTATCCGGATCTCGATGCCGCGACGTTGAACGCTGAGCTTAAGAAAAGGATCATCGAAACGCCGCCGAACGACAGGACCGTGTTCTCGAAGCTTGCCGACGCGCGCGCAAAGACCGTGTATGATTTCATCGTCGCGTGCGGCTTCACGGACAGCTCCCGATTGAGCATAGGCAGGAACAAAGAGACGCAGGGCAGCATGGGATTCGTGCCCATTGAATTCACGCTGACGGTGTTCGAAAAACAGGCTCCGGCCGAGGAGGCATCCGGAACCGCGCCTGAAGCCGCATCGCAGGCCGGGACCGCGCCCGAAGCCGCGCCGCAGCCCGAACCTGCGCCGCAGGGCACATAAAAGGGGAAGCGCTTTTTTTTCATGGGAGCGAAAAAGACCGCGTTATTTTTGCTGTTCATATCGTTCACTGCAGTCATTGCCTGCTTCGCCGATCCTTCCCGCGCGCTCGCCGAAACACCTTCCGTTTCATCTTTCGAACAGGCGCGCTGGCTTTTCCAGCATGAAAATTTCGAAGAGGCGCTTGACCGGTTCAAACAACTGAAGGCGGAAAAGCCGCGTTCGAGCGAGGCCGCGTATTATCTGGGCATGACATACAAGCGGCTCCAGGATTACCCGTCGGCCAGGCCGTATCTCGTCGAAGCCGTCACGCTCGAGCCGGTCATAGAGCAGGCCCTGCCCGAGCTCATCGATCTGTTATATCAGTGCGACGAGCTCGACGAGGCGAAGAAATGGATCGGCCGCGCCGAGCAGGATTTCGTGTCCCCTGCGCAGGTGGCGTTCTTCAAGGGCCTGGTGCTTGCAAAAGAGGGGATCGATCTCGAAGCGGCTTTGAAGGCGTTCGCCGACGCCCGGAGCCTCGATGCGTCTCTTGCGCAGGCCGTGGCCTATCAGCAAGGGCTTATTTACACGCAGATGAAGGATTACCGCAAAGCCCGCGGCATCTTCACGGAGATCATCGTCAAGGACCCGGCGACCGATCTCGCCGGGTATGCGAACGAATATATGAAGGCGATCGAGCGCGCGCAGGACGCGCAGAAGAATTTCCGCGGCAGCGTCGGCTACGCGTTCCAGTACGATGACAATGTCGTCTGCAAACCGAACGACGAGGCGTTGAGCACTTCGGTATCGAAGGAGCACGATCTCGTGCATGTGGCCACCGCGCAGGCGGAATACACCGTGAAGCCGACGGACAAAGCCGCGCTGAAATTCGGTTTTTCGGGCTACGGTTCCAAGCACGACGATATCGGCTACTATGACGTGCGCAGTTACGATTTTCCCGTGCAGCCGGTTCTGTATTTCGAAAAAGCGTCGATCGCCCTGCCGATGCATTTTAATTACGTTTCGGTGAACGAAGAACGGTATTCGGAAACATCCGGCGCCGGGGTCATAAGCAATTTCATGCTCGGCAAAAGGACCATGGCCCAGGTGCAGCTGCAGTATAACGCGAAGAATTATTTCTGGTCCGCGTCGAGCGAGGACGAGCGCAGGGACAGCCATGACCACCTTGTTTCGGCCGGCTGGTACCGGTTCTTCGGCAGTAATAACGAAGGGTTCGTGAATGTGCGCTATGCTGCTAATTATGAGGAAGCGGACGGCCGCAACTGGACCTATGCGGGCCACCGGCTGACGTGTATGGCCGCGGTGCCTTTTGCGCAGGATTATAAATGGAATTTTGTCGCCGATTATTACCGGCAGGATTTCGAACACGATAATACGACCTACAGCAAAGCCCGGCATGACAATGTGGTGACGCTTGCAAACCTGTTCTCCTGGGAGATATTCCGGGACTTCGAGCTGCAGCTGCAGCATACGTTTATATACGACGGCGCCAGCATCGGCGTGTACAAATATAAGAAGAACCTGTACAGCATCGGGACGCAGTGGCGTTTTTAAAATGCGTCCTCAGGAGGCGTTTGATATGCGCATGATATCGATCATTATGCTGTTATTCTGTTGTTTACTGTGTTCAGGGATCGCTGTTGCCCAGCAGCCGCAGGTCGGGACGATCACGTTCATCGAAGGCGTGTGCGACGTGACCCCCCCTGCCGGCGGAGAGACCGTTATCGCGGTTGAGTCCCAGCCGGTGTATCAGGGCGACCGTATCAGGACCAAGAACTATTCAAAGGCAGAGATAAAACTGTTGGACAAGAGCGTCATCAGGATCGCGCCGGCAAGCTGTCTGATGCTGGAGGAATTCGCGATCGGCCCTGACGGAAAACGCGAGTTCTGCCGGGTCGATCTCACCAGAGGCAAGATCGAGGCGGTTGTGTCAAAGACCGGCAGGCCCGGGACGTTCCGGGTGGACACCCCGAATGCGCACGGCTCCGTCAAAGGTTCTGACATTTTTGTTTCGTATCTGGCAGGCAGGACAGGGGTGTTCGTGCAGGAAGGCGCCATGGCCGTCGGCTCCGCCGCTTTGACCGGAAGCGAGATCAACCTTGTCAAAGGGGATTGCGTTTTTGTCGCGTTCGACAACCCGCCTTCGGATGTCCGTCCAATGCTGGATATCGAAATGAAGCAGCACAGGAAGGACGTGGAGCGCGCGTTGATCCGCAAATGGATCCCGGGTAAGGACGCGGCAGAGATGAACGCGGTCATCACTGAGCTTTCGGGCACGGTGCGGATCTATAAAAAGGATGCGGATGACTGGCGCCCCGCTTGTGCGCAGGACGTTGTTTCGGAAAGCGAAAAGGTCCAGACCGGCGCAGACGGTAAAGCGGAGATCCGGATGGCCAACGGCAATGTGCTGTATCTGCAGGCGGACACAGAGCTCGGGTTCTCGAAACTGCGCTACGATCCGGAAACCGGAAGTTACGAGAATACGTTTGATATGAGCGTGGGGGAGGTCATCGGCGTGATCGAAAAGATCGATTCCAAGTCGACGTTCCAGCTGCGCACGCCGACTGCGGTGTCAGGCGTCAGAGGCACGGTATTGCGGATCGTCGTTCCTCCGCCGACCGTCGATATGCCGGTCCCTGAAACACGCGTATTCTTCGAAGGAGGAAGCGGTATCGTCACGAGCGTCATGACCGGACAGACCCGGCAGTTGTTCGCGGGCCAGAACACCGTTGTGAATCCCGCAGGCGCCATATCCGTTCCGGCAATGACACCCATGAACCAGCGCGTCGGCCCGGGGATCCCCATGCCTATGGATAAGCCCGTGGACGGGTATCGGCCGGGCAAGGCGTTCGCCGGCCAGTCAGGAAACATTGAGAAACCGCCTCTGCCGCCGCACGCGCCGTTCCACGGCGAAGGGCCCAAGGGGCCGCTGCCGCCGCTTATGGATCCTGCCAAGATGCTCCTGCCGCCTTTGCCGCCGTTCGAGCAGGTTTTTAAGCCGTTCCCCGAGGATGTCCTTGCGCAGATACCGTTTGTCAGGGACGGCGTGTCTGTGCCCCATATGCCTGATCAAATATATGCGGCAAATCTTGATCTGACCCTTAAAAAAGACGGTACCTGGACCGCGAGCATGCGAGGGGATTTTAACGCTTCTATCCTGGCGCCCGGATGGGGTTTATATTTTACCAACCCGGCGACCGACAAAATAGCTTTGAGCGATATCCAGACTCCGTTGCTCCTGAACACGTCGATTCCGGCATCTTTTGATCCGAACGTGAATTTCTCGGGAACTATTGTCGGCACAGAACCGGATAAAACGCTGACCCTCGGCAGTTTTAGCGGAGATTATGCCAATAACCATTTCAACGCACAGGCGAGCGGCACATGGGTCGATGACGCTCCGCATGTTATTATCGGCGGCTGAAACCCGGGGATATCCCGGGGGGTTTAAGGAGGGAACATGAGCGATAAAAAGAAGATACTCGTTGTCGACGATGAACAGGAGATATGCGATCTGATCAAATCCATACTCGAGCGCACCGGCCGTTTCGAGGTCCTGACAGCCACGCGGGCGACCAAGGGCATCGATCTGGCCAAGGCGAACAAGCCGGACATGATCCTGCTCGATGTCATGATGCCTGATATGGAAGGCACGGAAGCCGCGCAGATCCTGTGCGAGGACGATGAGACCAAAGGGATCACGATCGTGTTCGTCACTGCCATAGCGATCCCCATGGCGTTCTTGCAGTCGCTGGTGTCCAACGATGAGTTGAAACAGAAGGCGGGGCGCCTCGGCGGGCACTATTTCATCCAGAAGCCGATCTCGCCGAAAGAACTGGTCCAGCGTATCGACGAGATATTCGGCTAATAATCTTCGGCGTTGTCCTGCGGATCGAAACCGAGGGTTTTTCTCGTCTCGGCAAGGTCGAAGACATTGTGCGTGTTGTTGCTCGTGACAAATGCGGGAAGGAACGCGGCCTGCGCCTGCAGGGCTTTGTCAAATGCCTGGACAAGGTCGCGTTTCGAGCAGAAGACGGCGCGCATGTAATCCCCCCAGTACATCTTCGGGTTATCCTGCGGCACGGTCCAGCCGATGCGCAGCGCCGCGAACTGCATTCCCAGATATGCCAGATGCCTGCCGAGCGATTCGCCGTACACCTTTGATTCGCCGTAGAGCGATATGGGGCTCGGCGCCATGTCGAGGGTGATGCGGCCGCGCATGGATCCGTCGAGAATCCGGCCGATCGCTGCCTCGTGGTAAAAATTGGAGCTTGCGTAAACGATCTTTTTGACGCCTGCCTTGCGCGCTTCCTCAAAAACATAACTGGTCGCTTCGAAGTTGTTGCGGTATGTCTGCGCGCGGGGAGCGTCAGGGTGGGGGTTTCCGGCCAGGTGAATAAGGGCGTCGAGCCCGTTGAAAACACCGTCGAGCTGGCTGCGCTGGGCAAAATCGATCTTTTTGAAAAATGCCGGGCATATCGGCCTGGCATCGCGGACATCATACAGGCACAGGTCGTATTTTTCGCACAGCCCCTTTTGCAGGGTGGAACCGATGTTGCCCGCTGATCCGGTGATCCCGACTTTTTTGATATGTGTATGCGTCTTGTCCATGGCTCGCATTGTATCAAAAAATGGGGCATGTGACAATTGAAAACATAGGGACGGTTCTCCTTCGGAGAACCGTCCCTATGTTTTCCGAAGGAGAACCGTCCCTATGTTTTTGGAGAACCGTCCCCATTATTTATTGTGTCTGACCTCATTTTTGGTATAATGGGCGGGATGAAAGCCCCGGTTCACATATCCCTCAGGATCATTCTTGTTGTTGCGGCAGCGGTTGTTATATTTCCCGCCTGTGGCCGGGCCGCTGATGTCCCCTTAAAAAAGGTATCGTGCGCTTTGCTCTGGAAGCCGCAGGCCCAGTTCGCCGGATATATCGTTGCCGTTGAAAAAGGGTTTTACCGGCAGAGGGGCCTTGACGTTACCCTGGTTCCCGGCGGAGCCAATGATCCGTCCCTCGAAGCGCTCAAGAATAAAAAAACCGATTTTTGCATCGCGTGGCTTGTGTCCGCGGTGCAGCGCCGCGCCGCAGGTGTCGCACTCGTCAATGTCGGCCAGGTCGTGCAGCGCTCGGCGCTCATGCTGATCAGCCGCAGGTCAAGCGGGATACTCAAGCCGCAGGACATGCAGGGCAGGAAGGTGAGCCTGTGGGAAGGCGATCTGCGTATCCAGCCCGAGGCGTATTTCCGTCGGACCGGTGTTACTGCCGAGATCGTGCCGCAGTCGTATACGGTCAATCTGTTCCTCAGGGGAGGGGTCGACGCGGTATCTGCCATGTGGTATAACGAATACGATACGATCATCAATTCCGGCCTGGATCCCGAAGAGCTCGTTACCTTCTTTTTCAGCGATCTGGGCATGAACTTTCCCGAGGACGGCATCTATTGCCTTGAGGAAACGCTCGATAAGGATCCTGCCGGCGCAGCCGCGTTCGTTGCCGCGTCGTTCGACGGCTGGCAATATGCATTCGATCATCCCGATGAGGCGGTCGATATCGTGCTCGCGCGCATGCGCGAAGCGCATCTTCCCGCCAATCGCGTGCATCAGCGCTGGATGCTGTCGAAGATGAAAGATCTGATCATGCCGGATGATCCCGCTCCTGCGGGCACGCTTGTTCAGAATGACTTCGACCGTGTTGCCGAAGAATTGCTGCGCGGCGGCCTGATCGAGGCAATACCGCTTTATCGCGATTTTTACCGTCCCCCGGAGGGCCATGTTCAGGAATAGAAGCCTCGCGTTCAAATTCATCCTGTTTTTCTCCGGCAGCTGCTCGATCATTTTTCTGTCGATCATCGGGTTGAATTTCCATCTTTCGCGCCGGATCATCCTTTCCGATATCCGGCAGAATGCAGAGAACATCGCGTTGCGCGCGGTCAACAAGATCAACGGCGCGCTGTCGGAGATCGAAGAGATCCCCCCAGAACCTCGCCCTTGCCATCGAATCCGGCAGCCTGAACAAACAGGAAATCGACGATCTTCTGCGGCTGGCGGTGGCCAATAACGACGAGATCTACGGCATGGGCATCGCGTTCGAGCCGTACGCATTCGACCCGGGCCTGCTTTATTTCGCCCCGTACTATGCGAAGGAAAAGAAGGGGCTGGTCCTCACCTATATGGGTGATGACGCATACCGGTATTTCTACGAGGACTGGTATCAGATACCCCGCGAGCTCAACGCCGCTGTCTGGAGCGAACCGTATTTCGACGATATCATGATGGGCACCTATTCGGTGCCTTTTTACTACACGACGCCGTACGGCCCGAAATTGCACGGGATCATCTGCGCGGACGTATCGCTTGAACATCTGACCGCGATCGTCAATTCGGTCAGGATCCTCAAGACCGGCGACGCGTACCTGGTGTCGCGCAACGGCACGATCATCACGCATGCGGATAAAGACCTGATCATGAACGAGACGATATTCACGGTCGCGGCCCGCCGCAATGACCCGGCGCTGCGGCGGATCGGCAGGGAGATGACCGCCGGCAAGACGGGTTTCGTGCCGTATATGTCCATTGTGCGCAATAAAAAAAGCTGGATGTATTACACGCCCGTGCCTGCCAGCGGCTGGTCGCTTGCGGTCGTGTTCCCCGAGGACGAACTGTTCGCCGACATCCGCACGAACACCCTGGTGTCCGCAGGGGTCGGCATTTTCGGCATACTGCTGCTCGTGGCGGTGATCGCGGCCATATCGCATTCGATCACCAAGCCCCTGCGGCGCATGGCCCATGTTGCGCAGGCGATCGGCAAGGGGGATCTCGACGCGGTTCTGCCCGGATACGCATCAGGCGACGAGGTGGGCAGATTGACCCAGGCTTTTGCCGCAATGAAGGATGCGCTCAAAGACTATATCAGAAGGCTGACCGAGGCCACTGCTGCCAGGGAGCGCATCGAGAGCGAATTAAAGATCGCGCGCGAGATACAGACCGGGATACTGCCGCGGATATTCCCGGCGTTCCCTGACCGGAAGGAATTCGATATCTTCGCCATGATGGAGCCGGCAAAAGAGGTCGGCGGGGATTTCTATGATTTTGCGCTTGTCAACGAAACGAAGCTGTATTTTGCCATGGGCGATGTTTCGGGCAAAGGCGTGCCTGCGGCATTGTTCATGATGATCACCAAAACATTGCTCAAGAACGAAGCGCTGCAGGGATCGTCTCCTGCGCAGATACTGGCGCGGGTGAACAATATCCTCGCGCTCGATAATAACACGAGCATGTTCGCCACGGTCCTGTGCGGGGTGCTTGACACGCGGACCGGCGCGGTCGAGTTCGCCAACGCAGGCCACAATCCGCCGCTCGTGTGCCCGGCAGGGGGCCATTTTGAATACCTTGCTGTTGACAAGGGTTTTGTCCTCGGCCCGATGGCGGGGTTTGCGTACAAACAGTCATCGATAACGCTCGGCAGCGGGGATACCCTGTTCCTGTATACCGACGGGGTGACCGAGGCCATTGACCCGGAGAAAAAATTCTTTACCGAACAGGGCCTGCGTTCTGCCCTGCAGGCAATGGAAGGGCAGGATATTAAAGAGATGGTCCTGTCGCTGCGCCGGGCCCTGCGCGATTTCGCCAAGGATGAGCCGCAGTCGGACGATATTACCATGCTCGCGGTGCGTTTTTCATGATCAAAGGAGGCCGGTGATGAAAAAGATCATACTCGTATTGTGCGGATGGCTGGCGTTGTGCGGTCTGGCCAATGCGGCTCACGCGGGCGAGATCCATGACGCTGCCCAGAGCGGCGACCTGGCGAAATTAAAAGCCCTGCTGGACAGGAACCCGAAACTTCTGCTCGTGCAGGACGATGTCGGAAAGACCCCGCTTCACTGGGCAGTGGGCAAAGGACAGACCGCAGCGGTCAAGCTTTTGCTCGAGACTTACAAGGCAGACCCGAACATCCGCAATAAGAACGAAGGAACGCCGCTTCATGTCGCCGCGTCCCAGGCCCAGCCCGAGGCGGCGCGCCTGCTCATCAAATACGGCGCGGACGTCAACGCGCGCACGCGCAATGACTCGACGCCTTTGCATTTCGCCGCGTTCAAAGGCCAGAAAAAAGGCCATATCGAGGCCGCGCAGGTCCTCATCGATAACGGCGCAGACGTGAACGCAAAAATAGATACCGGCACAACGCCGCTTTCAATGGCGATGTTCAGGCAGAATACCGAAATGATCGCGCTTTTGCGCAGGCACGGCGCGCAGCCGGGCATGGGCCAGTCAGGCGGAATGGGCCGCGGCCGCACAGGCGCTTCAGGCAGGGGCAATTATTACATCGATGATTGATCAGTGAGTGAGCAGGCCGGGCAGTGAATGATTGATTTTACTGTAAATTTCCGATATAATATCAGCGTATGAAAACAATGCGTATGGAAAATCGCACGCACAAGAGGAGCATGGTTTCTTTTGTTTTGTGCGGTTTTTTTCTTTTATGCGCCTGTTCCTTCGCAGCCGCTGACCAGGCCGAGATCATATCGGTGAACGGCACGGTCGAAGTTCTGCTTGAAGGCGCTGACGAATACGCTGCGGCGCAGGAAGGCATGGCGCTTGAGCCAGGCGATGCGATCAGGACATCCGCCGGTGGGGCAGCCGAGCTTTCGTTCAACGAGGCGAATACCAATGTGGTGCGGTTGAACGAGAATACGGATGCCGAGGTGGTATTGTCCGGCGACGAAAAGCTTTCCATGACGACGGGCGAGGTGTTCGCTTCTGTCAGCGAACTGGCAGGCGGCAGTTCGTTCGAGATCCGCACGCCGACGGCGGTATCCGGCGCGCGGGGGACCGATTGGGTCACCAAGGTCAGCGGCGAGGGGACTGACGTCGAGGCAATAGACAGCATCCCGTATGTCAGGCATTTTGAATCCGCCGGCGTGAAATCAGCGCAGATGACCATGATACAGCCCGGCCAGATGACCACGGTGAAACGGTTCCAGCCGCCCATGCAGCCCCGTCCCATGGCTGCAGGCAGGCAGCAGCAATGGAAGGATATGAAGCAGCAGGTGCGCCATCGCGCAGGCGAGGCGGTCATCAAGCGGCAGGAGCGGCCGCAGTTCAACCGCAAGGATTTTATTCAAGAGATGAAGGGCAAAAAAGCCCGTCAGGAAGACGGATTCAAACCGCTGGTCAGCGGGGATCGGAAGCGGGCAGAGCAGGCTGATGGGCAGCAGCTCAAGCAGCAGGCCAGGGAACAGCAGCTCAAACAGCAGTTCAAAGAGCAGGAGCCCCGGAAGGACAAGGAATTGAAAGTGCAGGAACAGTTCAAGCAGCAGGCACCGCAGAAGCTCAAAGAGCTTCAGGCGCAGGAACGCAGCGCCCTGCATAACGCAGGCGGCGCTGTTGAGAAAAAGGCGCCTTTGCATAAAAAACCTGTTCCGCAGAAAAATCCCAAAAAATAAGGAGGCCGCAATGGCTCTGGATGTTTCGATCATTGAGAAGGAATCCGGGGTTTTTGTCGCAGCGCCCAAAGGCGAGATCAATACGGAAACGTATCAGCTGTTCGAAGAGCGGCTGAAAGATATCGTGCCGAAAGCAAAGGCCGTCGTATTCGAGATGGGGCAGGTTTCGTATATCAGCTCAATGGGACTGAGCGCGCTTTTCCGCGTCAAGCTGGCGGTCGAAGAGCGCGCGGGAACGATCGCGCTGGTGAACATGCAGCCGCAGGTCAAGCAGGTATTCGATACCATGAAGATATTGAGCCCCCAGATGTTCGCAAGCCTGACCGAAGCGGACGAATACCTTGACAAATTCCTCGACGGGGTCCAGAAGGGCAATATTAAACCGCCGGAACGTTTCGCATGACGGACCATATGGCATCCATATACCGCGTGCACGAGAAGCTCAAGACCGACCTGAAGGCCGTCAACCCGTTCCTTGACCGCGTCGCGCAGGAACTTCTGCCGTTGATCGGCTCCAAGGACGATGTATTCAAGATCAAGCTCGCGCTCGAGGAAGCGATGGTCAATTCCATGCGCCACGGAAACCGGCTCGATGAGCGTTGTTTTGTCACCGTGCATATCGACGCGGGCCCCCGGCAGATCACCATGGACATCCATGACGAAGGCGACGGGTTCGATTTCCGCGTCCTTCCCGACCCGACACGGGGAGAAAAGGCGCATCAGCCCTCGGGCCGCGGCGTGTATCTCATGCGCAAGCTTATGGATAAAGTCGAGTTCTACGACAACGGCAGCGGCGTCAGGATGTCGAAAACCATTCAGAGCCTTTCATGAAACGGGTATTCCGGTATTGGGCGGTCCTCGTTCCGGTCCTGTGCATCAATGGGGCGGTGTTCTCGGGTTTTTTCGATCATCAGGAAATGGCCGCGTATGACTGGCTGATGAGGACGCGGCCTGTCCAGGCCACGCATCCTGGCATCGCAGTGATCGAGATAGCGGATGACACCATCAAGGCCCTTGGCCGATGGCCTTTGTCCAGGGATTTCCATGCCGCATTGATCGACGCGCTGACGCAGGCAGGATGCCGCATGATCGTTTTCGATATCCTTCTTGCCGAGCCATCCGGCTCAGACCCGGTATTATCCGAAGTCCTGCGGCGTTCAGGCAGGGTTTTTCTTCCCATGGCGTTCCAGCTGGAGCGCATGCAGTATCGACCGCCTGCGGTTTCAAGCGAGATGCTGGCGGGCGTTGCGCCGGCATTGCGGGAACATGCGGCAGGCGCCGGCCATATCAATATCATCGTCGACCGCGACGGGAAAGTGCGCAGGGTGCCGGCAATGATCCGGCACGGCAGCGAGCTGTTCCCGTCGCTCGGCGTGCTCGCCGCTTCGCAATATCTGGGCGTGCCGGTGGAAGATGTTTTGAACAAAGCCGCCGAAGCGTCGGGCGCGATATGGGTGAATTATCCGGGCCCCTGGACCAGGACATTTTCGCATTATTCCTATCTTGACGTGCTGCGGGCTGCGGCTGCGATGCAAAAAGGCGCGTCTTCGTGGCTCGATCTGAGCGTATTAAAGGATGCCATATGCTTTGTGGGATTGACCGCTGCGGGAACTTCGGATTTCCGGGCAAATCCGATCGATCCGGTCTATCCGATGGTCGGAACGCAGGCAAGCGTCTGCGACAGTATCCTGCGCAATGCGTTTGTCAAGCGCGCCGGCGCTGTCGGCCGCGCGCTTATCGGTATCGCGGTTGCGGCAACGGCGTTCGCAGTCTGCGCCGCGGCGGCTCCGGTCGCGGCGTTCGGAATATGCATTGCGGTCGCGGGCGTATATGTTCTTGCCGCATGGACGCTCTTTGCATATCAGGGCATATTCATCGACGTTTTTCTGCCCCTGGCCTGCATCGGGATCGTGTATGCGGTCGTGCTGCTTGCCAAATTTTTCGAAGAGGTCCAGAAAAGGCGGCTTCTTGAAAAGGAGCTCGAGATCGCCGCGAGCATCCAGCGCAGTTTCCTGCCGCCGGACGTGCGCCGGATCGGTCCCGTGGACATCCGCGCGTATCTGAAAGCGGCCCGGTTCGTGGGCGGGGACCTGTACGATATCATCGCGCTCGACGAGGCCGCGTTCGGCGTGTTCATCGGCGATGTATCGGGCAAAGGGGTGAGCGCCTCCCTTATCATGGCGCAGACGATATCGCTTTTGCGGGTTGCCGGCCGCATGTCGCGCGATCCGGCTGAGGTATTGTATGTGTTGAACAATCAGCTCAAGCCCCTTTTGAACGGCAGGTTCGTTACCGGGCAGTATGTCGTCGTGCATCATAAGGACGGGTACTGGGAGGGCGCCTGCGCCGGACATCCGGCGGCGCTGGTAACGAATAAAACAGCCGAAGGAGTTATCGAGGTCCTGCCCGCCTCCGGCCCGCCTCTGGGCCTTATGGAGAACATCAGATTTACGACAGTCCGGCAGTCTTTTACGCGGGATATGAGGATGTTCATGTATACGGACGGATGGACCGAGGCGCGGTCAACAACGGGCAGGGAATTCGGGATCGAGAACCTCAAAAACAGCGTAACGGGCGTGCGTGCCATGCCCATCGACGAAGCGCTTGCGCATCTTGAACAGCGCCATGCTGCGTTCGAGGGTAAAGGCAGGCAGTTCGACGACATTACCGCGGTCGTGTTCGAATATCCGGGATAGTTCCCCTATCATACAAGGAGGGTCCATGGCTTTAGAGCTGAGTGTATTCAGAAAAGAGGATGAGAACACCGTCATCATCAAGTTGAAAGGACATCTTGACACCGAGACCCATACGCAGCTGCTCGATAAAAGCAGGCAGTTGATCGCCAAAGCGGTCACCGGCGCGATCCTGGACCTTGCGGAGCTGGAATATGTCAGTTCAATGGGTATCAGCGCCATACTGATGTCGAAAAAGATGTTTGAAGAAAAAGGCGCGAGCTTTGTGATGGCGAATATCCCTGTCCAGATCGCCAAGGTGTTCGAGATCGTTAAGGCGCTGCCTGATGTAAAGGTTTTCGAGAGCATGGAAGAGGCGGACCGCTATTTTATGGAGATCCAGAAGCGCGCCAAAGATACCTCGGGCTGAAGCAATATTTGCTTGTATTATTTCAAAGAAATGTTATAATACCTTCGTTGTCTGAAGGTTAGGGAAAAACACATTATCCGGATGAGGCCGTATGAATCGTTTTCAGAGAACGTATATCCGAAGAATGATGATCTCACGCTAAGGCATTCGCGCCTTGGCTTTTTTATTGGCTGCAATAGACGATATTCAATCCGCTCGTCGGTTGTATAACCCAAGGGGACGAAAATGAATAAGGTAAGTTTTGAGTTCTCCGATACAATTGCAGGTTATGTAACGAGTTACGACCGTGATAAAAAAACTTTTTCATTGAAGACGTCAGACGGCCGGGAATATTCAGGCCGCATGACCGGCACTGCGTATGCAAAAGGGCCGCGCAACCTGGGTGAGGGCTGGTGCGATTATACGGGCAGGGTCGATTCGCTCATGGTCCCGGGCCAGTATCTGTTCGTTCTGGGCATTTTCTACCCTGAAAAAGACCGGTATGATTTTGACGCCAAAGTGCTCGTGTTCCCGGGCGAAGGCCTGGGCAAATACCGCTTTGAAGAGCCTGACTGGTGGGTAAAGCAGGCAGCGAATATCGCTGATTTTTATATCAGGGCGGAATTCGGCTCTGCGGACACCATCGATTATAATAATTACCGCACGAATGTCTCCCTGACCGGCGAACGCAAGACAGACCACCGCCAGGAGACGGACACGATCTCCCGCATGATCTACGGAATGGCATCCGCGTTCCTTCTGACCGGCGAGGACCGGTTCCTCAATACGGCTGAAAAAGGCGTTCAGTATCTGCGCGACCATATGCGGTTCTACGATACGGACGAGAACGTCGTGTACTGGTATCACGGCATCGATGTCAAGCACGGCCGCGAACACAAAGTGTTCGCGTCAGAATTCGGCGACGATTATGACGCGATCCCGGCATATGAGCAGATATACGCGCTCGCAGGCCCGACGCAGACATATCGCATCAGCGGCGACCCGGCGATCATGAAAGATATCAAGATGACGATCGACCTGTTCGACCGTTTCTTCCTCGATAAGGAAAAGGGCGGGTATTTCTCGCATATCGATCCCTTGAAACTCGATCCCCGGGCTGAATCGCTCGGCCGCAACCGCGCGCGCAAGAACTGGAATTCGGTCGGAGATCACGCGCCCGCGTATCTGATCAACCTGTGGCTGGCGACCGGAGATCCCAAATATAAGGATTTCCTCGCATATACCGCCGACTGCATCACGGACCATTTCCAGGATTATGAACACAGCCCGTTCGTTCAGGAAAAATTCCATGAGGACTGGAGCCATGACAAGACATGGGGATGGCAGCAGAACCGCGGCGTCATCGGCCATAACCTCAAGATCGCATGGAACCTGACGCGCATCAACAGCCTTGTGCCCAAGGATAAATACGTGGAATTTTCCAAAAAGATCGCCAAGGTGATGCCGGGCGTGGGCATGGACGTTCAGCGCGGCGGCTGGTATGACGTTATGGAACGGGAGCTTGCGCCGGGCGAACAATGTTACCGCCATGTGTGGCATGACCGCAAGGCGTGGTGGCAGCAGGAGCAGGGGATCCTCGCGTATGACATCATGCACGGCGTGTTCAAAGATCCGGAATACCTGCGGCTCGGCCGCGAGTCGGCCGCGTTCTATAACGCGTTCTATCTCGATCACGACGACGGAGCCGTGTATTTCAACGTGCTGAACAACGGCCTGCCGTTCTTGCTGGGCACCGAGCGGCTGAAGGGGAGCCATTCCATGGCCTGTTACCACTCGATCGAGCTGTGTTATCTGGCCCAGATATACCAGAACCTTCTGTATACGAAACAGCCGCTTGACCTTTATTTCAAGCCCATGCCGCAGGGGTTTCCCGGCGATGTCCTGCGCGTCGAGCCGGATATCCTGCCTCCGGGAAGCATCAGGATATCGGACGTGTGGGTGGACGGCAACCCGTGGAAGAATTTCGATGCGCAGAAGCTGACCGTGAGCATCCCCAATGTGAATTACCGGCCGAAGATCAAGGTACGGATCGTTCCGACAGCGTAAAGGAGATCGCATGGACATCCAGATGAGCAAACAGGAAGGTGTGGCCATCGTCACCTTATCGGGTAACCTTGACGGAAATACGGTCAATGAAGCGCAGGAAAAGATCATGCCGCTTTTAGCGCCGGATACGAAGTCGCTCGTGCTCGACCTGAAGGGCTGCGGGTATGTTTCAAGCGCAGGCCTGCGGCTTCTGCTCATGGCCGCAAAGCAGGTATCGGGCAGAGGCGGGACGCTTGCTTTGAGCGGCGTATGCGACGAGATCAAGGACGTCATGGAAATGACCGGGTTCTCCAATTTCTTCAAATCCTTCCCGGACATCAACGCCGCTGTCGCGGCGGTCGGCAAAGGGGGCGCATGATGCTGCGCGTTGACCTGCATCCGACCCATGTGAGCGAGGACGGCAAATACCATCTGCGCGTCGGAAAGCCGCTGCCGTTCGGAGCGAGCATCGTGCCCGGCGGGGTGAACTTCTCGATCTATTCCCGCTCAGCCTCATCGTGCAAGCTGGCGCTTTTCAACAAGCATGAGCCTCAGCCGTTCTGCGTCATCCCCTTCAAGGACGAATTCCGCATCGGCAATGTTTTTACCATGATCGTGTTCGACCTCGATTACGAGAATCTCGAATACGGTTTTTATATGGACGGCCCGTTCGACGCGCGGCAGGGCCACCGGTTCGACAGGACAAAGGTCCTCATGGACCCGTATGCCAAGGCCATCGGCGGCAGGGACGTGTGGGGCAAGAACCCTGACTGGAACGACATATACCAGCACCGGGCCCGCATCTGTTTCGACGATTTCGACTGGGAGAGCGACCATCCGCTCGAGACCCCGATCGAGGATCTGATCATTTACGAGATGCACGTGCGCGGGTTCACCAAGCATCCGTCCTCGGGCGTCAAGCATCCCGGCACGTTCGCGGGCATCAAGGAAAAAATACCGTATCTGAAGGAGCTCGGCGTTACCTGCGTGGAGCTCATGCCCATACACGAATTCGACGAGTTCGAGAATTCCCGTATCTCTCCCGCAACGGGAAAGATGCTCATGAATTACTGGGGATATTCGAACGTCGGATTCTTCGCGCCCAAGGCGGGTTTTGCCGCAACGGGAAAATTCGGCATGCAGGTTGACGAATGCAAGACCCTGATCAAGGAGCTTCATAAGAACGGCATCGAGGTGATCCTCGACGTGGTCTTCAACCATACCGCTGAAGGGAATGAAAAGGGGCCGTATATTTCCTATAAAGGCATTGATAATAAGACCTATTATTTGCTCACACCCGACGGGTATTACTTCAATTTTTCAGGCTGCGGCAATACCCTCAACTGCAATAATCCCATTGTGCGCAACATGATCCTCGACTGCCTGCGGTACTGGGCGGCGGATTATCACGTGGACGGATTCCGGTTCGATCTCGCGTCGATCCTCGGACGCGACCAGAACGGCGCTCCCATGCACTCGCCGCCGCTTCTGGAAACGCTCGCGTTCGACCCGATCCTGGGAAAATGCAAGCTGATCGCAGAGGCATGGGACGCAGGCGGCCTGTATCAGGTCGGAAGCTTTCCCGCATGGGGCCGCTGGGCAGAGTGGAACGGCAAATACCGCGATGACCTGCGCAAATTCTTAAAGGGCGAGCCCGGCAGCCTGGGCGGCATGGCTCAGCGCCTGCAGGGTTCTCCTGACCTGTATTCGTGGGAGGGAAGAGGCGCGACCGCGTCGATCAATTTTATCACCGCGCACGACGGCTTCACGCTCTACGACATGGTTTCGTATAACGGCAAGCACAACGAGGCCAACGGCGAGAACAATTCCGACGGCGGCAACGACAATTACAGCTGGAACTGCGGCTGGGAAGGCGAATCGACCGACCCTGCGGTCAACAAGCTGCGCATGAAGCAGATGAAGAACGCGGTTGCAATGCTTCTGGTAAGCCAGGGAACGCCTATGATCCTTGCCGGCGACGAGATGGCAAATACCCAGTGGGGCAATAACAACGCCTACTGCCAGGATAACGAGATATCATGGATCGACTGGTCGCTGCTCAATACGAATAAAGAGCTGTTCAATTTCTTCAAACAGATGATCGCGTTCAGACGGGCGCATCCGGTCCTGCGCTCGAGCGGCCATTTCAAGAACCGCGATTACATGGGGTCGGGTTTTGCGGATATCACCTGGCACGGCCAGAAGGCATGGAACGTGGATTGGTCGCCTGACAGCAGGATGCTGGCGTTTCTGCTCTGCGGCATGCATGCCAAAGGCGGCACGGTCGACGACAACTCCATATATGTCGCGATGAACATGCACTGGGACATGCACGGGTTCGAACTGCCGAAGCTCAACCATCATATGGAGTGGTATGTGTTCGCCAATACCGACGCCGAGCCGCCGTTCGATATCTGGCAGCCCGGCAAAGAGGTAAAGCTTGAGAACCAGAACGAATTTTTAGTAGGCCCCCGGTCGGTCGTGATCTTGACCGGCAAAGACATAAAATAAATCGCAGCGCCACAACAAAGGAGACAATATCCATGGAGTCGAAATACACCTGTTCATGCGCCAATGAGATCCTGAAGGTCGAGCTGTGCGGCCGCCTCGACGCGACCAACGCGGAAGGCCTCCAGGCGGAATTGAAGAAGTTCATCGGACAAAAGATCGCCGAACTTGTATTCATGGCGAAGGAACTGGAATATATATCAAGCGCCGGGCTGCGCGTCATCATCTTCGCCAAGCAGAAGATCGGCGTGGATGCGCAGGTATTGCTCATCGGCGCGCCTGACGCGATCCTCAACGTCATCAAGATGTCCGGCCTCGATAATTTCCTGACCGTCGCAGATACCTATACCAAATAGCATTCAGGGACCACAGAACGCATGGAACGCCTTGTCCTGCCCGCCAAACTGGAAAATCTCGAAACCATGTTCGCCTTTATCAGGGAAGGCGCAGCCCGCCAGGGTTTTGTCAAGGAGCACATCGACAAGATACAGCTTGCCTGCGAAGAGGCGCTTGTCAACGTGATCAATTACGCGTATCCCGGCGGCACGGGAGACCTCGAGATCACCTATCTCAACAGCAATTCATATCTGGAAATAACGGTCATCGATTCCGGCGTCCCCTTTGATCCTTTATCCCTTCCCGAACCCGATATCCACAAGCCCATCGAAGAACGCCAGATCGGCGGCCTGGGCGTATTCATGATGAAGAAGATCATGGACGATGTTTCGTATAAACGGGACAATGACCGCAATATCCTGACCCTTGTCAAATACAATACGTGCAGCCCCAAGGACCTGCATTCGGCGGTCCAGGCCTCCGCTGCGAAAGCGGGCAACTCGTGCCGCTGGCCGATCTCGTTCATGAAGCTTGAGACGTACAAAAAAGGGGATTGCCTGTTCAAGGCAGGGGATAAGGCAGACCGCATGTTCTATATCGCCAAAGGCTCGATCCGTCTGCCTGAGATCGACAAGGTCGTCAAGCAGGGCGATGTGCTCGGGGAAATGGGTATCTTTTCGCCGTTCAAGGAGCGGACCGCTTCAGCCGTGTGCGAGGAAGACGTTGATGTTTATACCATGGGCAAGGACGAGGTGATCAATTTCTTCGGCAAGGATCCTGCCATGGCGATCGACCTCATACAGCTTTCCATCAAGCGGTTCATCGAGAACCTCAAGGCCGAGACCGCGGCGCGCGAGCGCATCGAAAGCGAACTGCGCATCGCCCAGGAGATCCAGGCGAGTATGCTGCCGAGCGTGTTCCCGGAACGCGCGGAGTTCGAACTGTTCGCCATGATGGACCCGGCGAAAGAAGTGGGCGGGGATTTTTACGATTTCTTCTTCATCGACGAGTCGCGGCTGTGCTTTGTCATCGGCGACGTTTCAGGCAAGGGCGTGCCCGCGGCGCTGTTCATGGCCATCTGCAAGACGCTCATCAAGACCGAGGCGAAGCAGGGCTTGGCGACGGACGAGGTCCTGTCCGTGGTCAACAGCATCCTGTGCCAGGACAACCAGACGTGCCTGTTCGTCACGGTCTTCTGCGCGATCCTCGATATCGCCACCGGCGAGATCGAGTTCTCCAACGGCGGCCACAATCCGCCGCTGGTGTGCGACGCGACCGGCTGTTTCAATTTCATCAAGATGGCGTGCGGGTTCGTGGTGGGTATCATGGCTGACCTGAAATGCACGAATGAGCGCCTGCGCTTGAAGCCCGGGGATACGATCTTCCTCTATACCGACGGCGTGACCGAGGCCATGGACCCGGATAGAAAACAATTCGGCGAAGAGCGGCTTCGCGAAAAGCTCATTTCGCTTAAGGATAACGGTATCAAGGACATGATCCAGGCAATGCGCCGGGAAGTGACGGTATTCGCCCGCGGCGCGCAGCAGTCCGATGACATTACGATGCTGGCGGTGCGGTATACAGGCGCCCAGAAAGGGGCAAAACCATGTTGAAAGGCAAAAAGATCGGGATCTTGCTCGAAGGGGATTATTATGAACCGGAGATATGGTATTATAAGTTCCGTTTTGCCGAAGAAGGCATCGACGTGCATTTTATGACGAGGCTGTGGGGCTGCACGTCGCTCACGTTCAAGGGCCATGAATATCAGATCCCTATGGATTGTCATGAGAGCTTTGAGGATATGGACGATGCGCAGTTGAAGAGCTTTGCTGCGATCATCGTGCCTGCGGGTATGGTCGCTGACCGCTTGCGTTATACCGAGGATGTCAATAAGCTCCCGCCGGCGACCGAGTTCATGAAACGGGCGTTCGCGCAGAAGAATATCATCAAAGGTATCATCTGCCACGGCATGTGGCTGATCGCTCCGGCGCCTGAACTGGTCAAGGGGCGGAAGGTGGTTGTGCACAATAATCTGCTCGGCGACGCGAAGAACATGGGCGCGGTCTATGTGAACGAGGATGTGGTCGTAGACGGGGACCTGGTCACCGGACGCAGCGGCGGCCATTGTAATGTTTTCGCGAAGAAGATCATTGAATTGATCGATAAACAATAATTGCCGTTGCGTGGCGGTCTATATTTCACTATGCCCGCGTATGTGATCATAAATGTCAATGTCAAGGATCAGGAGCAATACGCCAAATATATGAAGGCGGGCGCTCCGACGATCCTTGCGCATGGCGGAAAGCCGCTCGTGCGCGGCGGGAAGACCGAGGTGTGGGAAGGAGATCCGGATCCCCGGCGTATCATTGTGCTTGAGTTCAAGGATATGCAGGCGGCGCGGGACTGGTGGGATTCATCGGATTACGGGGAAGCGAAAAAACTGCGTTTGCATGCGGCATGTGCGGATGTGTTCTGCGTCGAAGGCATGGAATAGGAAGGAGGGCCGATGTACGTATTCAGGAAAAAGCTCGACAAGTTCGACATGGGAGGAGGCGTTATCCGCCAGTATCTGGGCGAGGGTAAGAAGTTGAACGCCCAGCATTGGGATATGGCGAATAAAAGCGTGGTGAAATGGCACAGGCATAAGCAGGAGCAGTTCGGCTATGTGATCAAGGGCGGATTCAGGATGAACATCGGCGGAAAAAAGACCCTGTTGAAAGCGGGGGACGCGTATTTCATCCCGCCGAACGTGTGGCATGAGTTCGTCGCTGTGGGGCAGACCGAGGCGATCGATCTTTTCACCCCGGTCAAGAAGGACTTTCCGTGGAAGGCCAAGGGCGGCAATGCTGGAAAGCGGATAAAAGCGAAAAAATAACACCGGTCCGCCCGGCCCGTCACAGGGGCGCGGCGGCGAAACCAAGGAGGCGGGAATGGCAAAAGTACTGGTATGCGCCACAAATTACGGCGTATGGGGAGAAGAATTGCAGGCGCCGTGGGATATTCTCAAGGCCGCGGGGCACCAATTGACGCTGACGACCTGGTTCGGCAAAAAGCCGCTGCCGCTGGCAGTGAGCGTGAACCCGGATTTCGTGGACCCGATCATCAACGCGCACACGAATCCGCCTGACGTATGCAAAAGGATCAAGGAATTGACCGACGGCAATGAGTGGGCAAAGCCGATCAAGTTCAAGGACGCGAACATGAAGGACTATGACGCGCTTGTCCTGACCGGCGGCCTCGGCGCCATGATCGACATGTGCAATAATTACAATCTGCACAAACTGATCAAAGACGCGCTCGCGCAGGGAAAACTCGTCGGGGCATTGTGTTATTCCGTCACGGCGCTCGTGTTCTGCCGCGACGACAAGACCAAGAACAGCGTTATCTACGGCAAAAAGATCACCGCGCATCCGGCGTCATGGGATTTCTACGGCCCGGATTGGGATTTTACCTATGACCTGTACGGCGCATCTGCCGATAACAAAGGCACGGACGTCCATACTCCCGGTTTCCTGTGGCCGCTGGAACATCTGGTCCGCGACGCAGTCGGCCCGAACGGCAAGTGCATTGCAATAGAAAAAGCAAACCGCGAGAATCCGTCGGTTGCCTATGACTGGCCGTTCGTTACCGGCACATCGGTCGAATCTTCGATCGCGTACGGCAAAAAGGTAGCAGAAGTGCTCGCAAGCAAAAAACTGTAAACTGCGTTCATGCGGCGGGCGCGCGGCAGGCGCGCGTCCGCCCGCATTTTCATGTCCACCCGGCATCATATACTCCGGAGGCGCATATGCCCGCGATCATCATCCATTCCCTGGAACTTACCGACGAGCAGAAGAAGGTCCTCGCCGATAAATATATAACGATATTCTCAGAAATATCGAAAGTGCCCAAGGACCGCATTTATCTTTTTTTCAACGGCTACACGCTCGATAACGCGGCATCCAACGGCGTGCTGTTCTCTGAAAATCCCCCGAAACTGGCTGTCGGCAAGTTCAACCAGCCAAAATAAAAACTTAGGGACGGTTCTCAAAACTTAGGGACGGTCCTCTGGTTTTTACGAAGGAGTCATTCTATGGATGTTAATGAAGCGATTGTCAAAACACTCGAACATATCGGTGTGGACCATGTTTTCGGCGGATCAGGCCAGGTCAACGGCTCGATGCTGCTGGCTTTGAAAAAATCGACGAAGGTCAAAACCGTGATCATCCGTAATGAGCAGGCTGCTTCGTTCATGGCATGCGGTTATTCCATGTTTTCCGATAAATTAGGCGTGTGTTTTTCAACCGGCGGCCCGGGGGAGTTCAATTTGTTCTCAGGCCTGGCGGTCGCATATTCCGATTCCCTGCCTGTTCTGGGGATCTCGGGGTATACCTCGGCGCGCGACCGCGGCAAAGGAGCTCTGAACGAGGCGACCGGAAAATCCCGCACCCCTGATTCTCCCGCAATGTTCAATGCGACCACGAAGAAATCCATGATCATCGAAGACCCTGATTCGACCTGCGATATCCTTGAGGAATTGATCAATCTCGCCTATGAAGGCCGGCCCGGGCCGGTGCATGTCCACGTGCCCAAAGACGTGACGATCATGCCGGTGAAGAATTTCCGCGAGATCAAGGTCGATATCAAAAAGGTCCTGCCGAAACAGTCCGAGATCGACGCCGCTGCGGATGCCCTGGCACAGGCCATCCGGCACAACGAGCAGATCTGCGCGGTGTACGGATACGGGGTCATCCGAAGCCACGGCGAAAAAGATGCGCAGGAGTTCTCTGAAAAATTCCAGATACCGTTCACTGCGACGATGGATTCAAAAGGGCTGATCCCCGAAGACCATCCGTTGTATGCGGGCATCTTCGGCACATCAGGCGACCCCGGCGCGAATAAATATCTGCTCGCTTCCAAAGTGATCCTCGCGATCGGCAATTCATTCGCGCAGAACTGGAGCTTCGGGTTCAAACCGGACCTGTTCAAGGACAAGGTCCTCATCCATATCAATATCGATCCCCATGAGATCGGCAAGGTGTACAAGGCCGACTGCCCGGTGCACAGCGACGCAAAACCTGCGATCATCGCGCTGCATCAGGCGCTGGCCAAGCGGGTGAGTTCGGCCGCTGTCCGGAAGGTCGAAAAAGACCTGTGGCATGACCGGGCAGTGCAGCCGCCCGGAACCAAGATCCATCCGGCCGACCTTGTCAAGGCGATGTCACGTAATATGCCCGAGAACGCGATCGTCATGGGCGACGCCGGCTCGCATATGCTCTGGCTCAACTGCTATCTGCACCTGACCAAACATCAGGTGTATCAGAACCCGGGAAGTTTCGGCCCTATGGCAAGCCATGTCAACGGCGCGATCGGCGCAAAGTGCGCGAACCCGGGCCGGCCGGTTATCTGCGGGTGCGGGGACGGCGCGTATCAGATGGCGGGATTCGAGCTGATGACCGCGATACAATACAATATCCCGGTCATCTGGGTCATTTTCAATAACGGCGAGTTCAATGTCATCAAGAAATTCCTGCTGAATCTGTTCAACGACCAGGCGTTCATGCAATTCACCAACCCTGATTTCGTCAAATATGCCGAGGCGTGCAGGGCATCAGGCGTGCATGTTGAGAAACTCGAGGATTTTGACGCGGCTTTCAAGCATGCGCTTTCCTGCGGGAAGGCAGCGCTGATCGACGTTGTGGTCGAATCGGAAGTGTATCCGCCGTTCGGATTAGGAAAAGTCTGAAAAACTGGGGACGGTTCTCATTTTTTCTCTGAGAACAGATCCCTGAAAAAATGAGAACCGTCCCCATGTTTTTAGGGCATATCGCAATAAGCGTCGGGAACCTTCAGCGTTCGATAGCTTTCTACCGGAAGTTCTTCGGCGTGCGGCAGACTGCGCGGTACAGCTTTAAAGATAAAGGCATGACGATCGCGCTGCTCAAGCGCGGCAATATTACCTTAGAGCTGTTCGAATTCAAGAAGCGCAGACCGCTGCCGCAGTACAGAAAGACTCTGGATAATGATCTTCGCACCCTTGGCGTCAAACATTTTTCTTTCGAGTCAAACAATATTACAGCCGCATATAATAAATTCAAGAAAGCGCGCGTCAAATTCGCGGCCGATCTGCGCAGTTTTGTTGACGGCAGGAGCTATTTTTTCATCAAGGATCCGGACGGGATATTGATCGAGATAATGGGGAAATAATGAGAACCGTCCCTAAGATTTCAGGAGGGGTGTATGTTCAGGATGCCGGATGCGGGCAATATCAAATGCTATGATAAGCAGGGGCTGGAAATAGATGTGAAGCCCGGGGATGAATTGTGGGGGCAGAACGGGTGTTTTGTCGTCAATCCCATGTCGTTCACGAAGCTCGGCAAGACCGGCAAGAAGCTGGATGCGGCGGCGCAGTGGAAAGACGGGTTCCGCGCGGTGCTCGATAACAACACCGGCCTTGTCTGGGAGGTCAAATCCCCGAAAAAAGGCGATGTTAATTATACCGGGGACCATTATTCCTGGAAAAAGGCCTGCGATGGCTATATCAAGAAATTGAACAAGGCGAAATACGGCGGTTTCTCAGACTGGCGCATGCCCAATAAGGACGAATTGCGCACGATCCTCGATTACGGACGCACGAATCCCGCAGTGGATCCGGATTATTTCCCCAATACGCAGAGCGACCTCTACTGGACAGCCAATCCTTATAATATGCAAAAGCCGTTCATCTGGGGCCTGTTCTTCGGCCTGGGCAGCGGTATCTGCTATACGCCTTCGAGCGAGCGGTTCGTGCGCGCGGTCAGGGCAGGAGCGAATCGCACATACGGCGTTGCCGATCCAACTCGATTCAAAGATAACGGCGACGGCACCATCACCGATTCCATTACCGGCCTGATGTGGCAGAAGGGCGAGAACGAGCGTATGGACTGGTATTCTGCGATGAAAGTCTGCAGGGAAATGCGCCTTGCCGGCCATGATGACTGGCGCATGCCGAATCTGAAAGAATTGAACACAATATTGAATCTCGATCACACGAACGGCTGGTGGTATTACAAGGATTTCTTCCCGGCTGACGGATTAAAGCCGCCGCTTCTGCACTATTTTTCGTCAACGCCGTATGAAGGTATTTACGTATGGGTGACGAACTTTTGTTTCGGTTATGACGGTTATTATGCGTCGAAGAACGCCGCGCTTTTGTTCCGCGCAGTGCGGAATGTCAATAAGGCCGCTGCTGTCGAAAAACCGGCGTTCAAGTTCCCTGATTCGGGACAGAAGAGGAATTATACGGAAAACGGCGATATCATCAAGGCCCCGAAAAAGCAAGAGCGGTATTACGGCCAGGATGGTTCGTATGCGATCCATCCGCTCTCGTTCAGCAAGCTGGGTATGGATGGTCAGCCGCTTTCGGATAAGGCCTCGTGGGAAAAAGGCTGGCGCATGACCAAAGATAACAACACGGGGCTGATCTGGGAAGTGAAATCCCCGGATGCAATCGACGTAAATTTCGCGGGCAGCTGCTACACATGGGAAGACGCATTCGTCTATGTCAAAGAATTGAACCGGAAAGGCTTCGGCGGTTTTCGCGACTGGCGGCTTCCGTCGCGCGAAGAACTGCGCATGATCGTGGATTACAACGGCCAGATCCCTGCGACGGACGCGAAGTTCTTTTCCGACTGCCTCCCTGCGTTCTACTGGTCAAAGGATCCCAATGTGAAAGATCCGATATTCGGCTGGGGCGTGTATTTCGCATACGGCTGCGCGATCTGTTACCTGAAGACATCGTATTATCCGGTGCGCGCAGTGCGCGGCGGTTACAGCAGGGGATTCGGCGATATCAATGCGTATGCCTTCAGGGATAACAATGACGGCACGGTGACGGACCTGAATTCAAATCTGATGTGGAAGAAGGACGAAGGCCCTGAATTGAACTGGGAAGAGGCAATGAAGTTCTGCCAAGAGATGGATCTGGGCGGCCATACAGACTGGCGTGTGCCGACGATCCGCGAGATCGGTTCGCTCCTGGACCTTTCGTTCAAGGACGGCTGCTGGTTCCATAAACAATTCTTCCCCGGGACAAAGACCGCGCCGCTGGGCTTTTACTGGTCGTCGTCGACATACGGCGATACGTTCGGCTGGGGCGTGAATTTCCAGTTCGGATATGACGGATATTATGCCGGCAAAAAAGAAGGCCGGTATCCGTTCAGGCCGGTGCGCACGATCGTATAAGGAGCGTGATAATGAAAAAAATATTCTTTATTGCTGCCGCAGCCGCAGTGTTGTCTGCTGTGATATCGGGCGGTATTGGCCGCGCGTTCGCCGCAGGCCCTGAAGCAAAAGCGGTATTCGTCATCGCCGCAAAGGATTTTCAGGACGATGAACTGGCCAAGCCGCTGCGCATGCTCAAGAACAGCGGCGTCGGGGTCACCGTAGCCTCGACCACGCTCAAGCAGGTCTCCGGCATGAACGGCCTGATCGTCAAGCCGCATATGCTGCTCAAAGATGTCAGGGCGGCTGATTTCGATGCCGTCGTATTCATCGGCGGTTCCGGTTCAGTCCAGTATATCGACGATCCGGTCGCCCATAAGCTTATTTATGATGCGTTCGTTGCCAAAAAGGTGATCGGCGCGATCTGCCTGGCTCCGATGATCCTTGCCAGAGCAGGCGTGCTGAAATACAAGCGGGCGACCGTATATCCTTCCGAAGCAGAGAATTTTAAGGCGTGCGGGGTGCATTATACGGCCAACCCCGTCGAGATATACGGGAATATCGTGACCGCCAACGGCCCCGCTGCCGCAGGGGAGTTCGGCAGCGCTCTGCTGACGCTTCTGAAAGGGGGCAATACATGAACACGTTATTGGTCAGGATAAGCATCCTGTCGATCTCCCTGCTTACGGTCATGGCGTCGGCTGCGATCTCGCCGGCTCTGGCAAAGATCCGCCAGGCATTTCCCGGCACGGACATCACGCTCATCAAGCTGGTCCTGACTTTGCCGTCTTTATTGATCATTCCGTTCAGCCTGCTCGGCGGATGGCTCGCGTCGCGCATGCCCAAAAAGACGATCCTGCTTATCGGCCTGGTGATCTATTTCCTCGCCGGCGTCGGAGGCGGCTTTGCGCGCACGATCGCGCAATTGCTCGTTATCCGGGGCATATTCGGGATCGGCGTGGGGCTTATCATCCCGCTTTCCATCAGCCTCATCGCCGATTTTTATGAGAAACAGGAGCGGGCAAAAATGATGGGGCTGTCCGGTTCGGTTTCTCATTTCGGAGGAGTTTTATTCCTTTTGTTGTCCGGCTGGCTTGCGTGCATGTCGTGGCGGTATGCGTTCGGGGTGTACGGCCTTTCAGCGCTGATCATGGTGACGGTTTTTTTCTGGCTGCCTGAACCGCCGGTGAAAAAAGCGGCAGGCGGCGCCAAGGTAAGCCTGCCGTGGCAGATATACTGGTGCGCCGTTATCGGAGCGCTCATGATGGTCGCTTTTTACGCCGCGCCCACGAATCTTGCCATGTTCATCGAGAACCAGCAGCAGATGTACACGAGCGTGACCCCGCTTTTCAAGGACAAAGCGGAGCTGGAATCGCATTTGCGCACCGGGACCCTGTCCGATTCAGTGCGCGCAGCGTTCAAGGATAACGGCATCGCGCTGTCGCCGAAAGCCTCTTTCTCCGTTAAAGAGCCGGGAAAAGCATGGATCATTAAAGACCGGTCCCGGCGTTTTGTCGTGACCAGAGAAACCGACCGCCTCGTCGTATCTTCGGAGCGTATCGGACGGCCCGGCATCGCGGGCTTTTACCTTTCGACCATGACCATGGTGGGAGTTGTATCCGGGATAATTCTGGCCGCGTTGCTGCATATATTCGGTCCGTATTGCACGGCGCTGGGGATCGCGTCCATGGCCCTGGGGTATGCGCTGCTCGGCCGGACATATTCCCTTGCCGGCGTGCTCATAGCAATGTTGTTCATCGGGTTCAGTTCAGGCATTCTCATGCCGATCCTGCTTCTTCGCGTCGCGCGCATCACTCCGGAGCAGGGCAGGGCATTATCCATGGCCATTGTGAGCTGCGGCATATACCTGGGCCAGTTCTTATCGCCGGTCATTTTAAAAGCGGCATCCGCATTTCCGGGCGTGGATGTGTTCCGTTCACAGTTCAATTTTCTTGCAGTCGGATTGTCCTGCGCGACAATGTGGGCGCTGGTGAGCGCATTACAGGTCGCGCGCTCAGGCGGGTTCGAGCAGTACCGGACGGCAAAAGTGCCGGGACATTAATATACGGGGAGGTTCTATGAAGATGAGGGTCCTGCATTGTGTGTTCGCCATGGCTGTTGCGTTGTCTGCGGGCAGTCCGGTTTTCGCAAGCCATTTGAAGATCGAAAAGGCGCTGGTCTCCGAGGTCAATATTGAACGCAAGGCGGCAATCATCCAGTGCGACGTGTCATGGGATAACGCGTGGAAGAACGATGTCAATTCGGACGGCGTATGGGTCTTTGCGAAATTCCTGTCGCCTGAAGGCGTCTGGCGCCACGTGACGCTCAAATCCGCAAGCGGCTCGCAGTACACCTATGCGGACTGCGCGCCGAACCGTTTTTCGCGCGGCGACGACCCGAACGCCGGCATGCTGGTTCCCGACGGGAAAAAGGGTTTTTTCCTTTTCAGGCTCAAAGGATCGGGCAGTGTTGCGGCAAAGAACGTCAGGTTCGTGTGGGATTATGTCAAGGACGGCCTGACGCCCGAGCAGGTCATGAAGGCGCCGGTCAGGGTGTTCGGCTATGAAATGGTCTATATACCTAAGGATAAGCATTATGTGGGCGATCCCAAAGGACCTGACGGCCCGGATAATGCGTTGTATGTATATCCGAACAACGGCGCATACCTGATCGGTTCCGAAGAGCCGATCCTGGTCGACAAGCAGGACGGCGCTTTGTTCTGCGACCAGGACAATCCCCGCAGCAGGGATGATACTCCGTTCACGATCCCGAAGGCGTTTCCCAAAGGGTTCCGGCCCTTCTGGATCATGAAATACGAGTTGACTTCCCAGCAATTCTGCGATTTCCTCAACACGCTGACGAGAAAACAGCAGCAGAGCATGGTGGAAGCCGATATCTCCGGCGATGAGATCAAAAACTATTATGTCAAGACCAACAGCGAGGAAGAACATCTGCGCAACGCCATTGTCGCGGCGAAAAAAGGCAACAGGACCGCCGAACCGGTGAGATTCTATACGTATGCCCCGGCGCGCACGGTGAATTTCATGTCCTGGTCGAATATCGCCTCGATCGGCGATTGGTCAGGATTGCGGCCGATCACCGAACTGGAATATGAAAAGGCCTGCCGCGGCCCCGGAGAGGCTCTTCTCAACGAGCTTGCCTGGGGCGTGTCCATGGACGATACCGCGAACATCGGCCGTGTCGAAACGTTCGACGGCGCCGACGGTTCGGGATATGAAAAGAAGGTCCCGCAGAAAGGCGTTGTGAACGCGTGTTTCGGTGGCGGTATCGCTCCGTTCGACGTGGGCAAGAAAGAGAAGCCGGATAATCCCGGTTTCGAGGGGCCTGTATCGGGCGAGGTCTTCGAGAACCTTCGCGTGGAAGGTGTCCCCGAACGGATCAACGACGGCGCTTCGTATTACGGCGTCCGGAATTTATCGGGTAACGTGTGGGAGCGGTGCGTTACCATCGGCCATGAGCTCGGCCGCGCGTTCGACGCCAGACACGGCGACGGCGAGCTCGATGCGGACGGTTACAGCAATGCGGCGAACTGGCCCGGCAAGGACGGCGCAGGCGCAGGCAACCGCGGCGGCGTCTGGTCCAGCCCCGAACCCAAATACCTGCGGATCGCGCTCAGATTCGCGGCGAATTTCCCCAAGAGCGAAGACGGCAAAAACAGCGGGTGCCGATTAGGATTTTGAGTATATGATGAAAGGCCTGGTGTAGTGTCATCTGCTCAAACAGGAACTGCATACCTGACGTTAAATAGGTATTACGTCAGTATCCCGCTTGTGCGGGAACTCGCATCTGACACTACACCAGACCTTTCATCCTGTTCTGATAGATCATAATCGTTACTACTTGTAATGGTTTTAGTTAAGGAGGGGAAATGAGACGATTGGGAATATGGGTGTGCGCGGCGGCGGCGATCGGCGCGGGTACGTGGACTGCATCGCGGCAGGCGTTCTCGCAGCAGGGACAGCAGGGGGCTGAGGCGCCTGCGCAGGTCGTGATATCCCAGATGGTCAAGGTCCCTGCCGGCACGTTCATGATGGGCTCTGATGAATTCGCCAACGCCAAGCCAATGCACGAGGTAACATTGACCGATGATTTCTACATCGGAAAATACGAAGTTTCCAATCAGCAGTACGCCGATGTGCTGAATTTCGCCCTGTCCAAAGGATACCTCGACAAGGCGGCATTGGCCGAGGACGCGAAAAAGAGGGAAGCCCGCGGCGTGTCCCGTTCGCCGCAGAAATACCAGGATGTTTTCGACGAGCATTCGCAGATCGCGTTCGTTGACGGAAAATTCAAGCCGCATCCGGGCAAGGAGGATTTTCCCGTGGTCGAAGTGTCCTGGTACGGCGCCGCGTTCTTCTGCAATATGCTCGGCGAAATGGAAGGGTTCCCGACCTTATATAACCTCGATGACTGGTCGTGCCAGATGTACGGCAAGACCGGCTACCGGCTTCCGACCGAAGCGGAATGGGAATATGCCGCGTGCTTTGACGACGGACGCGCGTTCCCGTGGGGCAATGAACCCGGTGATGATTCGTTCGCGAACATGGGGCATACGGTCAAGGACCCCGTTGACGTGGATACGACCGCCGCGGGCTCGTATTCGCCCAAAGGCGACAGCAAGCTGGGCATTTGCGATATGGCCGGCAATGTCGCAGAATGGTGCAATGACTGGTATAACGATTTCTATTCGGGCGGAACCAAACTGACGGATCCGGTGGGCGCGGGGCAGACACTTTTTTTCAATCTGCCGGTGTTCAAGTCGTTCCGGGCTGCGCGGGTGATCAGGGGAGGCAGTTTTCTCCTCGATCCGGGCTATCGCAAAGGCATGGGCATGCCGTTCGTCATGGATGCGGTGATCCATCCCGAAGTCTATAACAACCGGTTCCGCAGTTTCGATTATTTGAGCCGGCAGGTGGTGGGATTCCGCGTCGTCAAGACCGTCGCAACGCTTAAGACAAAACCTGCGGCCAGCGCGCCGGAGAAATAAGAGGGATATATACGGTGAGAAGAGATATCTATTGCGGAATTTTCATAGCGGTCATGTGCGTTGTCATGCTTGCGCTCATTTTTACCCGAGGCGCGGCGCAGATGATCGAATTCGACCGGGAAAGCAGGATGGCGGGGAACGATCCGTTTTTCGATCAGGAAAAACCCGAGGGGCTTGCCTCGAACGTCCCCGAACGGGTGAGCAAAGAGATAAAATATACGGCGGGCGCTGACGGGGCCTGGTTCACGAAAGACGATGATGTGCACGAGTATTATCTTCTGCATTACGACAACAAGGGCAGGCTCGTGCGCCGGTCCGGGCACCTGAAAGGCGTTGACGGCCTGTTGATGACCGATGACGATATTCTCGATGACTATATGACCTATGAGTTCAGGCCTGACGGGCAGGTATCCGGCGAGTCCCTGTTTACCGGTACGGGAATACTGCAGTATACCGGCGTCTATGCGTATGACAATGCGGGGCAGAAAATGAAAGTGAGCCGGTATGACCCGCAGAACCATGAGATCGGCTCGATCAATTACTTCCACGGCCATGCCGGATTGATCGTCAAGGATGTGGAATATAAAGGCGATGAGATCGTAAAATACCATTTGTTCGACTATGACAACAAGCACAAAATGGGCAAGGTCAGGGAGTTCCACGGTTCAGAAGGAGGCAGGGGCAAAGACGGAGTATGGTTCACCGCGGATGACGCCGTTACTTCGACAAAAGAATGTTTTTACAACGCAGACAGCCGCAAGACCAAAGAAAAAAAGTATATCGGCCCCGGGCCCGATAAGAAATGGTTCACCAAAGACGATACAATGCAGTATTATACGGTGTTTTATTACTAAACAATGAGACAGGGATTCCTGAAGATCTTTGCAAATCCGGTGCCGCGTTCAGGCGGGCGCGATAAGATCCATGAGGCGTATGCCCGGCAGATGGAGCAGGTGCGAAAGGTCTGGGGCGAACAGACCTATGGCCTTGAGCGGATCGCGCGCCTTTCTCTGTGCCTGGTGCAGTTCCTGTTCCCGGTCCTTTTGATACGGGATGTGTTCGGGTACTGGGGGGCGCCCGGGCGCAAATTGGCAGTCGAGGCATATACGCTTTTCAAATTCCTGTTCCCGCTGGCAGTTCTGTGGCAGGGATGGCATGCGAACCCTTTTGCGGTGTTCCTTATCATATATTTTCTGTGCGATACATTCGTCCATATCCTCCATCTGGTATTCCTTGATGACCTGCATACTGCTGTTGTTTCTTACCATCGGTCGCTTTTGCTTATTTTTCTGCACTATATAGAGGTAATGGCGGATTTTGCAGTTGTTTATATGGCCTTTGACCTGCTGGACAGGGCGATGGACCCGGTTTCTGCGTTCTATTTCAGCGTTGTCGCGACCACAACGGTCGGGTTCGGCGATATCGGGCCGAAAAATACCGCAGGACAACTGGTCGTCATAGCGCAATTGCTTGTGTGTGTCACGTTCATCGTCGTTTTTATAAATTATTTTTCTCAAAAGAGGAGCGAAACGCGATGAACGGCAAGTATTTACTTGACAAAGGAAAGGCGAGTATTAACATATAATCAGTTAACTTTGCGGATTATTCCGGCAAAAGGAGGATCTATACATGATAGAAAGAGCGTGGTGCGGCATAAAGCAATGGATATATGTCTTCTTACTCGCTGCGGTCATTGTCAGCCCCTCTGCGGCGTTCGCTCTCGATGGCGGCGATGATGACAGCCCGAGATCCGAGGCGATCCAGCAGAACATCGGAGCAGGGCGGCAGAAATCTCCGGCTATCATCCTGAAGCAGACCGTCGAATCGCAGATCCCCAAGCCCACGCTGCCTGCGGGCAAGACCCTTATCAAGGAAGTCCGTGTCGTCGGCGCGACCATCCTGGCGCCTGAGGCGCGGGCCCGTTTGAAGACCGTGTACGAGAACCGCGAGCTGACCGGCAGGGAGCTTCAATATGTGGCGGACCGCGTGACCCGCGCGTACAGCAGGGAAGGGTACATCACCTCGTACGGGTATATCGATCCTTCGCGGCTTGGCGAAGGCATCCTTCAGATCGTCGTAAAGGAAGGCCGGACCGGAAAGATCGTCATCGAAGGCAACGAGCATTTTTCCGACGCCGTGTTCAAAAAGAAGCTTACCTTGAAAGAAGGGGATTATTTCAATTTCAAGAAGCTTAACAATTCCATCTACCGCATCAATAAGCATCCGGACCGCAAGGTTTCGATCACCTGCGACCCGGATGTGCAGACCGGGCTTACCGACGTCATCCTGACGGTCAAAGATAAGAAACCCGTGCATGTAACGCTGCAGATGGACAATTACGGCTCTGAATATATCACCTACAAGCGGTATAAGACCTATATCACGCACAATAACTTTACCGGCCACGATGACACGCTGCAGTTCAAGGCGCAGGCGACCGAATCCGACGCCCACCGTTTGTTCGATTTCGATTATTTTCTTCCTTTGAACCCCGACTGGAAGTTCGAGTTCTATTACATGCCGTATAAGCTCGAGGATTACTGCTGCGGGGACAATGTCGATACGGATTTTGAAAAACACGCGTACAAGTGGTATTTCTATTTTTATCAATCGCTGATCGACGAGCCGGGCTGCGAGTTCGTGTCGAGCTACGGTTTTGTGCATAAGAACATCCATTGGTGGAAATACGGCAGGAAGCAAAAGGCGGATAAGTTCGGCGCTGCGCTCTGGAGCCTCGACCTGAACCGCGTTGACCGGTACGGCCGCTGGATCGTGGCCAACGACCTGGAGATCGGCATTCCCCGGATATTCGGCGCGTCAACGGCTGAAGACGAATCCTGCTCCGTCGCTGGCGCAGGCGGCGGGTATAAGAAGAACCATTTGATCGTTGCCAGAAGGCAGAAGCTCATGAAAGACATCGACTGGCTCGGCAAAATGCACTGGCAGAAATCCTCGCAGGCACAGCCCGGGGTCAACGTTTTCAGTATCGGCGGTTTCATGGGTGTCATCGATATGCGGGGCTTCCCGCGGGCCCAGGCGCCCGGAGACGAAGGGATATCTTTTACCACCGGGTTGTCATTTCCTCCGTTCGGCCTGTCGCGGGGGCTCTCTGTGCCGTATTCAAAGACCAAGATGTATGATGCCGTGCGTTTGTTCACGTTCCTCGATTACGCGAAGGCAAGCTTCAAGACACATCAGGAAGGAAATCCGAAGCACTATGAATATACGTCCGGCGGCATCGGCTGCGAGTTCAAGGTCCCGGACAGGGCGTTTTCATTCCGTCTCGACATCGGCTGGCCTTTGAGCGACCAACCGACCAAGGACGGCGATCACGCTCACGCGTGGTTTGCCATAACCAAGGGGTTCTGATCATAGCGTATTCAATACAGAGGGAGAGACGAATATGAGAAGATATCGGATGTTGATACTGAGTATAATGCTTGCCCTTGCGGTCATTTCCATTCTCGGGGCGGCGCATTCGGCAGAAGTCCTTTTTGTTCAGGGCAATGTCCAGGTGCAGTCCTCCAACAGCCAGGAGTGGAGAACAGCGGAAAAAGGCATGCAGTTGAACGTCGGGGACACGGTAAGGACCGCGCGCCATTCAAAGGTCGATATCGCCCTTGACAGCGAAAAGAAGAACACGATACAACTTGCCGAAAAGACCCTTGCGGTCCTGCACGCGGCCGAGAGCGATACGGTCATCGACCGGCTCGACATTTCCCGCGGAAGGGTATATTCGAACCTCGAAGGCCTCAGGGCCGGAATGAGCTTTGAAGTGACCACGCCGTCGGCTGTGGCCGGCGTCAGGGGTTCCAGCTACATGGTGTACGTGGAGCCTGACCAGGACGAAGTGGCGGCATTGAAGGATACGGTGTTCATCAAGGCTTTTGACGCCGATAATGTGCAGTTGATGGATATGATGCTTCCCGAAGGCTTCAGGACCTTTATCGAGCGGTTCAAGGAGCCGAGCGCGCTCCTGCAGGTGAGCCTGAGGGAATTCGAAAAATTCGATAATATCCGCAGCGACCTGACGAGCCGCGCAGAAGGAAGAGAGCCGCGGCGCCAGGAACGGGAACGAAGGTTCGAGCCGGAAAAATCCGTCATCGAGACCCTGAGCGAGCAGGCGGAAGAGAAGAAATCGGCCCTGGACCAGATCATCGACACCAAGGATATTACCGACGAGCGCAATACGATCGAGGATATAAAGGACCGGCTGGAAGAAGAGGAGCACGAGGAACCTTACGAACCGTATGAGCCGTAATAAGACGCCGTATGGCCGGCGGGGTATAATCATTTCCAAGGAGGAACGATGTCCATGTCGAGAGCAAAAATTGTCTGGTTGATGGCAGTTGCCTTTTCCATCCCGGCGCTCTGCAGCGCAGCCGATCTCATGGAAGAGGAGGTCACGCCGAGGGTCAAGAAGATATATCTCGAAGCGCAGCAGACATTGTGGGAAAAAGGCGATTTCAATAATCTCGCCGCTGTCACGGTCGGCTACGACAATAACGCGTATCTTGACAGCCGCCGCGACGGAGATCTCTACACGCAGGAATTCATCAGCTCTTCGTTCGCCGGACCGATCTGGCGCCAGACGGAGTTCTTCTTCGACTACGAGCTCATGAACCTCGTGTATCCTGACCACCGCAAGCTCGATATGATACGCAACGGCATCCACACGGGGCTTGACCACCGGCTCAACAAGAACATCACCCTTTCGGGCGGATACGGGTTCGACGTGATCGAATACTATCACACGGGCACCGACGATTACATCGAGCAGATCATCGACCTGAAGTTCAAGCAGACACTGCCTGAAAAGATGTTCCACAGCCTCAGGTATGACGGTTCCTACCGGAATTACGCCAAGCGGTATAACCGTTCCCATGACGGCGTCGTCGGCACGAAAAAACGCGATGACGTGCGCAATACCTTTACGTATGAGATCGGCAAATTCTTCGAAAAGGACATGTTCAAGCTCAATTTCGAGTATTACAATAATAATTCCGACGAGAAATACCTGAACTATTATGATTACGATTCGTTCCGGTTCGGCGCGTCCCTGACGCATCTGTTCTCGACCAAGCTTTTCGGCTACCTGTCCGCGTCGCGGCAGATCAGGGATTACCGCACCAGGACATTGATCAATGACACGGGCGCCAATCAGGAGGACAAGACATACCTGTACACGGCCGCGTTGTTCTATACGGTCAACAAAGCGCTTTCGCTCGGCCTGAATTATTCGTACCGGCAGAACAAATCGAACGAGCCGGGCGAACGGTATTCCGGATCATTGATGTCGCTTTCGGCGTATTACCGGTTCTAGCGCCATCCGCCGCGGCCATTCGCGAGCCACCACGTGAACAAGAAGACCCGCCTTAAACTGACCGTCAGCCTTACGATAACGCTTTCGCTGGCGGTGGCCATCTTTTTCTCCGTCCGTTCCAAGCCATATGAGATCCTGGAATTGAAGGCGCTCGACCTGCGTTTTACCCTTCAGGGCACGCAGCCGACCCGCGGCCCGGTCGTCCATATCGATATCGACGACCGGAGCCTTGAGAAAGCGGGCAGGTGGCCCTGGCCCCGGACGTATCACGCGCGCCTGACGAAGATCCTCAATGAATGCGGGGCCCGGCAGGTCCTCTGGGATGTCATCTTCAGCGAGGCGGACAGGGATCCGCGCGAGGACGAGGCGTTCGCCGACGCCATGCACCGCAGCGGCATTACATACCTTCCGTTCTATTTCAGCAAGCCCCAGCCGTTTCCTTTTCCGAAACTCAAAGAAGTGCTCATGCATGATATTGCGGTTCCTGCGGACAAAGCGGCGCGATCGATCAATGTTGACGAGAACCTTGTGCGCGAGAAGCTTCCCATTGCCCGGCGCATGGTGCTTGATGAAGTGGTCCGCGGCATCGTGCGCAAAGATCCTGAAATGTCGTTTGACGCGTGCCTGGAGCGCATGGAGAGAGAATACGGGTTCTTCCTGTTCCCCGAGGACGAAGCGTACGCCAGGGAGCGGTTCGAGCATCACCGGACGGTATATTTCTACGTGAACCGGTTTTCCATAGACGCTGCCTCGTGGCCGTACGCCAATGAAGCAGGGACCTTGAGCGTTCCGATCGTGGAATATGCCCGGCGCATGATGGGCAGCGGTTTTATCAACGCTGACCCTGATATAGACGGCGTGACGCGCAAGATCCCCCTGTTTGTCAGGTACGAGGATAAAATATTGCCTCAGCTGACGATCGCCGCGCTCATCGACCGGCTTGAGGTCGAACGGGTGGAGCTGGCGCCCTACAGCGTCACGCTTAAGAACGCCCGGTTCCATCCGGGACGCAGGGATATTGTCATCCCGGTCGACAACGAAGGCTGCATGATGGTGAACTGGCACGGCGCCTGGGACAGGACGTTCAAGCATATCCCGTATTATCTGGTCCTGCAGCTTGAGGACGTGCGCATGCAGTTGTCCGGCCAGGGCGCGAGCCTGTCCGGGGCTGAGGAGACCCTTAAGAAGATGGAGGCGGACCTGATCGCCCGGCTGACCGCGCTTGTCAACGGCAAGATCTGCATTGTGGGGCTGACCGCGACCGGCACGCACGATCTGCGGCCGATCCCTTTGCAGGAGAATTATCCAATGGTCGGCACGCATTCGAACATCATCAATACCATACTGACCGAGCGGTTCATCGTCAGGCAGCGCATGGCCCTGCGGGTGCTCATGCTCGTGTTGACCGCGCTGGTCATAACCTTTGTTTCGCTTTTGAAACTCTGGAAAAGCCTGCTGCTGGCTGTTCTGTATGCGGGGGGATATTTCTGGCTTTCTTTGCATTTATTCGTCACCCGCGGATTGTGGTTCGACATGGTGGGCCCGATGGGGATCGTCGTGTTCGGGCTGACGGCGATCACGAGTTACCGGTTTTTCACCGAAGAGCGGGAGAAACTCTGGATCAAGGGCGCGTTCTCGCATTACCTGTCGCATGAGGTCATCACCGAGATGATGGATAATCCGTCGCGGCTGACGCTCGGCGGAGAGCGCAAGCGGCTGACCGTCATGTTCTCCGACGTGCGGGGTTTTACCTCGTTCTCCGAATCGCGCCAGCCCGAAGAGGTCGTCGCGATGCTCAATGAGGTCCTTTCATTGCAGGTCAAGGTGATATTCCATTACAACGGCACGCTCGACAAGTTCGTCGGTGACGAGGTCATGGCGTTCTTCGGAGCGCCGAGCAACAGGCATGAAAAGGACCACGCGCTTGTGGCGATCCGCGTCGCCATCGATATACAGAAAAAAATGGATGAATTGCGCCAGAAACTTGCCCAGGACGCGAAGTCTGCGATCCAGATCGGCATCGGTATCAATACCGGCGACATGGTCGTCGGGAACATGGGGTCTGCGGAGCGCATGGATTACACGGTCATCGGGGATAACGTGAATCTCGGCGCGCGGCTGTGCGCCGCTGCGGGCAAGGGCGAGATCATCATCAGCGAATCGACCTATGAGATGGCCCGGGACCATGTCATTGTGGAGAAACTGGAGCCGATCATGGTCAAGGGAAAGGCAAATCCGATTTCAATATACCGGGTAACGGGATTGAAGTAGAGAGAGCGTGATGCCGCAGCTCAAGCCGATGATCCAGCTGAGGACCATGTCCGGGACGGCGACGAAGCAGCGGTGCAGGGACAGTCGTTCTTTGAGAGACACATAGGTGAGCGGCCGCAAAGCAAGGCTCAGCAGGATAACGAGCCACAGCGGCAGAGGCGTGAGGAAGAGCGATACGATCGCGAGCCGCTCGAACATCCCGAACCATTTTTCATACGCGTCGCAGGGATTGGCGTTCTTGACGAACGAGTCTTTGTAACATCTGATGAGGAAGTGGCCGTTGTAGGTTGCGGCGATGAGGATGATAAGGTAGATGACAAGGCCGTCGTGGGAATAGAGCCTGACGAACCAGTTCGACGGCTCGGGCGCGGGCAGGTCTTTCAGTCCGGTGAAGAAGATCAGTGAGATGAGGCTGGCGTGCGTTATCTGATCGATCACATATGCCCAGAAGCCGTGTTTTGATTTTCCGTAATTGATCTTTAGCGAGTCCTGGATCAGGTGCGTTATGGCGATGAAGGCCAGGAATCCCCATACGAGCGGCATATGAAGATACGGCCAGGACATCGCAATGCCGCAGAAGAATATGATCAGCGCGTGGGGGATAACTCCCCGCAGGCCTTTGAGTTTCAGCTTGAATATAAAATCGAACTGGAGGGGGAAGTCGCCGATAAAATGCGCTAAGAGGAGGCGGATAAACAGGAACATACCCTTATTGTAGCGTAAAAAAAACCGATTTCAAGATATTTATAGGAAGGAATGCCATGGATGCGATATTAAGGAGAAGGAGCGTTCGAAGGTTCACGGACGCGGATGTGAGCGAAGAAGCGGTTGAGAAGATACTTTCTGCCGCGATGGCAGCGCCGTCGGCGGGGAATCAGCAGCCGTGGCAGTTCATCGTCGTGAGAGAGGCCGGGGCGCGCAAAAAGGTCAGCGAATGTTCCCCGTATGCGCGGGCGGCGGCTGACGCGCCGGTGGCGATCGTCGTATGCGGGGACCTGTCGCTTGAAAAGCATCAGGGTTACTGGATGCAGGATTGCTCCGCTGCGGTCGAGAATATGCTCATCGAGGTGACGTCCCAGGGGCTCGGCGCTGTATGGCTTGGGGTTTTTCCGCGCCAGGACAGGGTCGATAACCTTAAGAAATATTTCTCTCTGCCCGAGCATATCGTGCCGTTTGCCATTATACCGGTCGGCCATCCCGAACAGGACCTGCCGCCGGCGAACCGCTTTAACACAGCGAGGATCCACCATGAGCGCTGGTAAAGATAAGGGCTAAAAACGGGGTCAGAATTATTTATTTGCTCGCCATGTGAACGCCGGCAAATAAATAATTCTGACCCCGTTTTTAGCCCTTTTTTTCTTGCAGGCGCGAAAGATTATGCTACAATGAAGGTTAAATAAATCAAGCCTAACAAGGGGGCAGGTATGCGTAATCCCGTTCTAGCCGCAGTTGTCTGTCTTTCCGTTCTATTTCCCTCATTCGTCATTGCCCAGGTAGAAAAAGTCCAGACCGGCGAGCGCCAGGTTGAAGAAGAGAAGCTTATGCGTGAGCGCATCGAGGCGGAGCAGGAACAGCCGCAGATAGAAGAACCGGCGGCCGCACAGCCTCTTCCTGCTTCGCGGGAGCAGAAGGCGTTCGTCAGAGGCATCAATGTCAGCCGTGTTACGCTTCTGAACTACGAACAGATCGCCAGGATCACGGCGCCGTTCGAGAACAGGGAATTGACCCTTGCCGACATGCAGAAGGTCGCGGATCTGATAACCGATGCCTACCGCAGAAGAGGATATGTCACTTCCCGGGCGTATCTGCCTCCGCAGAAGATCGTGGAGGGCATTCTGGAGATCATGGCCGTTGAGGGCACGGTCGGCGATATATCCATCAAAGGCAACAGGTATTTCAAGACCGCGCTCATAGAGAAACGGATCAGCCTTCATAAAGGCGACCTGTTCAATTATACGGAGCTCAGAAGAGGGCTGGCGCGCCTGAATGAGCATCCTGACCGGAATGTCAAGGCGGTGCTTTCTCCGGGCAAGGAAACGGGAACCAGCGATATCATGCTGGACGTGGCAGATAATCTGCCGATCCACGTGCGCTTTGATTACGACAATTATGGCTCCCGGTATGTGGGCAAGGACCGTTTTTCAGGGACTGTCAGCCATAATAACGCGTTCGGGTTGGACGACATGCTTTCGTTGCAATACCAGCTGGGAGAATCCGAGGATTACCGCCAGATCTCGATGCGGTATCTGGTCCCGCTTTCGGACAGGACCAGGATCGGAGCGGTCGCATCCCGGTCAAAGCTGTCTCTGGGACAGGAATACGCCGATCTTGACGCTCGCGGAAAGAGCAAGATATACGGGATATTCCTCACGCATGAATTGTTGAACAGGCAGGATCTTACGCTGAATTTCAACACGGGCTTCGATTACCTGGATTCGTATAATTTCCAGGCAGGGGCTGAGCAGAGCCGCGACCGCATGCGCGTGGTGAAATTCGGCCTTGACGCGGATTATTCTGATTCATGGATGGGCGGAGGCAGGACCATATTCTCTCCCGAAGCGCATATCGGCATCCCGAATATTTTCGGCGGCATGGACGACACGGATGCGCGGTGTTCGCGCGCGGGCGCAGGAGGAAGATTCCTGAAGTTCCCCGCCAATCTTTTACGTTTGCAGAAAATGCCGTTCTCATCCGCTTTGTTGTGGAAGAACTCTTTCCAGCTGTCATCATATCCGCTTGCCGCATCCCAGCAATTCCAGGTGGGCGGCATATCGAATGTCAGGGGATATCCTTCAGGCGAATATGTCGGCGACCAGGGGCTTGCCTCTACGTTCGAATGGCTGCTGCCGCTTTCTTTTATCCCGAAAGATCTCCAGGTGCCGTTCTCAAAAGCGAAGTTCTATGACGCGTTCAGGGTCGCTCTGTTCTATGACTGGGGATGGGCGCGCTTGAAACAGCCGCAGGCAGGGGAGCGAAAGAGCGATACTTTGCGAAGCGCGGGCTTTGGCATGAGGTTCAATCTGCCCGAGAGCTTTTCCATAAGGGCTGATCTTGCCTGGCCGCTTGACAGGACTCCGTCGGACGATGACCATATGCATCCGTGGATCGCGGTTTCGAAAGAATTTTAGTAAATAATACTTGAAATTTCTATATTTATAGTGTATATTTATAGCCGTAACCCGATAAAGTGTAAACGTTTTCATTCCAGTTGAAATCCGCAGTAAGGAAAATCATGAGAAGTGATGCACGCACATCCTGCCTGTTGATCGCCGCGATCACATTCCTTTTTATTCCATTTACCGCATTCGCGCTTCCCGAAGGGGAAAGCGTTGTATCCGGTTCCGCAGCGTTCGACCGTTCAGTCAGCAATACGCTTAACGTCAATACCCCGTCAGAGCGGCTTATCGTCAATTATAACAGTTTCAGCATTGCCCAGCCGGAGACAGTCAGTTTTCAGCAGCCTTCGGCAAGCGCTATTGTTTTGAACCGCGTGGTCGGCGTTGATCCTTCAGCGATCATGGGGACGCTCAATGCCAACGGCCGCGTTTTTATTGTCAATCCCAACGGCGTTATTTTCGGTCCGAATTCGCGCGTTGATGTTGCGGGCCTGGTGGCGTCATCGCTCAATATTTCAAATGACGATTTCCTGAACGGAAATTTTGTTTTCTCGAAATCGGGCGCGAACGGCTATGTGATCAATGAAGGCACGATCAATGCCAGAGGCGGGTATGTATGCCTGCTGGGCGGCGCTGTGGATAACCGCATGATGATCCAGGCTGAGCTTGGAACGGTCGTTCTGGCAGCAGGGGAAAAGATCACGGTTTCGCTGGAAGATCAGAACGCCATTTCAGTGGTGGTTGATGAGGCAGTGCAAAGCGAGGTTTTCGGCCCTGACGGCGTAAAGATGACAAGCGCTGTGAAGAACAGCGGCTCTATTCTGGCAGAAGGCGGCAAGGTCATGCTGACCGCAAAGGTCCTGAACCGCGTGTTCGACCATGCGATCAACAATACCGGTCTGGTAAAGGTCACTTCCCTGGTAGAGCGTGACGGGGTCATTGAGCTGGTTGCAGAAGGCGCTCCGATCGTCAATTCAGGCACCCTGGAAGCTGACCGGATATATATAAAGGGAAGCAATGCAGATTTCGTCAATACGCCTGAAGGCATGATAATCGCCAATGCAGTGGCTGCAGCAAGCCCGGATGGCGGCAAGATCGCGATCGAGGCGACCTCAGTGCTCCAGCAGGGGCTGATCTCAGCTAATTCTCTTGAACAGGGAACAGCAGGCGAGATCATTATTGTCAGCGAAGGAACTGCTACATTTGACAGCTCAAGCTGCACTGAAGCCCGGGCAATGGGTATTGTGGGCAACGGCGGAAGGATCAATATCGCATCGAAACAGGCAAGCGTTTTTGTCAATAAGAACGCGAAAATAGATTTTTCAGCAGGCTCGGTTTCAGGTAACGGCGGCCTGCTCAGAATAGACGCTTTTGATCAATTGGGCTTTTACGGGATATTGAACGGCCGTGCGCCTCCGGGATATACCCCTGGCAAAGCCATCCTCGACCCGCTGCTCTCCGAGATCAGCGGTCAATTCTCCTCAAATACAGTTATTTATTCCCCGAACGATATCCTCATTGTCGGCGACATCTCTGTCACCACAGGTGAATATTACGATATTTACTTCGCTATTTTAGCAGACCATAACAGCGAGACTGTCGGCGATTGGCATGACGGCATAGGCGCCATTATCAATACCGGCGATTATGTGATCTATTTCTCTGAAAATACCGAATACAGCAGCCTTACCTTGCGCGCAGGGTCAGGTATCGGTTCGCTTGAGCACTTTATCCAGACATCAAACGCAGGCCATGTTTCAGCGGCTATTAATCCTAACGGAGACGGCGATATTTTCTTTGAAGAGCTTGGGTCTTACGGCCTGGCTGTTTCCGATGTGCGTTCTCCGGGCCTTGTGGTCATTAACTGTTCAGGCCCGGTCTGGGGCGAAAGCGAAGGCGCTGATGTTGTTGCTGACGAGTTATATATCACTGCTGAAGGCGGCATCGGCAGCAGTTATGATCCTTTTGAAGTGAATGTGCGTAATTTCGCAGCGGAAAACGTCGATTTCGGCGACATTTATATTTCCAGCCCGAATGACCTGACAGTTTTGGCTATTTCCAACCGCGTTTCGCAAGGCGAGGACGGCCAGGTTAATATCGATTGCGGAGGCACCCTGTCCATCAGATACGGGATTTACGCGTCTTTTGACGTATGGCTTTGGGCTGAAGAGAACATTATTTTGAGCACTTTCGCTGATATCGTCGCTCCGGGGTCATACGTCACCCTTTACGCCCTGGGGTATATCACCCGCAGGAACATGGAAGTCCTGGATTACGGCATGCGGGCGTACTGGAATTTCGACCAGGAGCCTTACTATTATTATTTCTATGCCCAGGATGTGAGCGGAAACGGCTATTCGGCATATGCCAGCGGCAACCCTGGAATCGTGCCCGGGCCGGACGGGTTCGGCCAGGCGCTTTATTTCAACGGCGTCAACGATTATATCAATATCGGCCGCGATTTTTACTTCGGCACAGGCGCGTTTACCTTAATATGCTGGTATCAGGGGGAACAGAGCAGGAACAATGTCGGCCTGATGGGCGTGTCCCCGTATCCGTATACTTCCGGCTATGCTATGGAAACGCAATACGGCGCGCTGCAGAGCTGGGTCAATAACGACATGGACGCAAGCCCCGTTACCGTGAATGACAACCAGTGGTATCGGCTCGCAATGGTCCGCGAAGGTTCTGAAGGCAGTATGTATCTGTTCCAGGAGAATGACCTGAATCCCGACACCGATGAGCTTCAATACGGCAGCACCTACGGGACCTCGCCGGATCCGGTCGATACCTACGGGAGTTTCTTCATCGGCGGCTGGGGCCATATGTACCGCCTCGCGCAGGGCGCGCTGGATGATGTGAGGGTTTATGGAACTGCGCTGTCCGGGCTTGAGATCTATGCGCAGACCATTCTCGCTCCCGGCACCGGCAGGATCAGCGCGTATAACGTGGAATTATATGCCAACAGCGGCGTTGATATGGGTTTGGGCACCGTAGAGACCATGCATGTTTCCAATAACACGGGTGCGATCGTTATCGACAGCCTGTCGGATATGACTATTGATGAGGATACGTTCTATGTGGGTGACAGCCAGACTATCACCGACGGCGATATTACCCTTATCACCGCAGGGAACATATATGTCAATGAGGATATCTACACCATCGGCGACTATGACCTGACACTTACCGCTGACGGCAATATCGTCCTCGCCGATCAGATCAACGTGTATTCCGACAGCGCCTACGGAGACCAGCCGGCAGTTTCTACCGCGCTTTCCGGCGATGTTTCTCTGACCGCTGGCGGCGATATCGTTTTAGGATATAGCGCAGGAGTTTATTCGTATGTCTACGCTGATGCTGATGAAGGCGATGCTTTTGCCCGGTCCGGGAATGTCCGCTTTTTCGCAGGGAACAATATCACCATGGCGCGGGGACATGTTTACTCGGACGCTTCCGCTTATGGTTATGGTTCCTGCACCGCTTATAGCGGTGATGTCGTGCTGGAGGCGGGCAATAACCTGACTGAAACCGGCTTCTTCGAACTTATCTATTCGTCGGCCAGGGCCGATGCTTATGAGAACCCTGACTCCAGCGCTTTCGCTTCAAGCGGCCTGGTCAGCTTATACGCGGGTAATTCCTTGACAATTGACGGCACAGAGGGTGCTGGTTATCCCTATTATGGCGCTGACGTTTATTCATCTGGTTACGCTACTGGCGGCTTTAGTGCCGTAGCGTATTCCTCCAGCGTCTCTCTTGCTACGGGAGATGGTGATATTACTCTATATTGGTTAGAAGTGCGTTCTGATGCCTATGCCCAGACTTATACGGCAGAAACTCCCGGAACGACATCTTCGGCGTATGCAAGGGGTGAGTATTACGATTACTACACCGGTGAATGGGTTTATACGGCTGTATCGATCGATGCCGGCGGCAGCATCCTGATGAACGATAATACCTCGATCTACGGCGCTGCTTCTGCCCAGGGCGATGCTTCATATGCTACTGCGCGGTCAGGGGATGTGACCCTTAACGCAGGGTTTGACATTTCCCTGGCCAGCCATGTGTACTCAGACGCGATGGCTACCGCCGAGAATCTGGCGGAAGCTATCTCCGGCAAGGTTGACCTGATCTCCTATGACGGTCCTATTACCGTCCCGAACACCGCGCTTGTCTGGTCGAACGCATCTGCCAACACGATATACGATGATTCCGAGGCTTTCGCCTATTCTGATGACGTGACAGTCCAGTGTTTGAACGGCCCGGTGAGTATAGCGATCGGCGTGTATTCCACATCCGAGGCATACGGCGATGCTGACATCAGCCCGCGCCTGCTCGAAGCAGTGACCGGCAATGTTCTGGTTTATGCATACGGAGATCTGTCTTTACCCGGCGGTTACGCGTATACCAGCGCCACGACCAGCAGCGACAATGCCCTGAGCTTGTCTCTGACTTCGGGCGACGTCAGTTTGTACGGCGCGAATATTTCGCTTACTGACGGCCGTGTATATTCGGGTCAAAACGATAACGACGAAGAATGGACCGCAGTGGACGAAGTGGACATCATTGCCGGAGACGTTCTTCTTTCAAGCCCGGGGAATATCGTGGTTTCGGGCTACGCGCAGATCACCAGCAGCGCACGCGCGTATTGCACCAGCATGGAAGCGTCTGAAGATACGGTGTCGGCTGTGGCAGGGGATATTGAGCTTTCAGCAGGCGGGGATATCACCCTTGATCTGGCTCTTGTGGATCTCATTCCTATCGAATCGTTCGGTTCTTATTCTTTTTACGAATCGGAAATGTATTATGCCTCCGGGACTGTTTCTCTTCTGGCAGATGCAGACTGGAGCGGTTCAGGCGCGCTCAGCCACACGGCGTATGGCGTGAATCTGGGCGGGGCCAATTTCAATTTCTCCGGAGCGCAGTCTTTCGATTTCTATGCGGGCGACGGGATCGATGTGTATTCCGAAGGATTTTTGTCTAATCTCGATCTGAATATCCCCGGATGGGAATATCCGGGCATATCCCTGGCATCGACGCTGGAAACCGGATCCGTAGCCGCGGACATTTATTATTACGAAGGGTATGACGCGGTGCCGTATATCCGTCTTTATTCCGCAGGTGATGTGATTGTTGACTCGGATTTGATCGCGGTTGATATCGTATTAAGGGCTGATTATGACCCGAATGACCCGCAGGGCATCGGCAACGGCACAGGCGATCTTGTTATTAATGGGATTCCCTATGGCGATGTCGCGGTGTTTTACCGGGATCCGTATATCCTGGCAGACAGCCACGTGATCCAGACAGCAGGGGCAATTCAGATTATCGGCGATAGTATCATGTGCGGAGATAACGAATTCGGCCTGGCGCTTGGCCCTGTCAGCGGCGAGTTATTGGGCGCGCTGACCGTTAAATCGACTTCCGGCAGCGTAACGGTCACAGAGAGCGAAGAGGGCGGAGAGTATTTAGCAAGGACCGGGGACGCAGCCATCGACATCTGGGCATCGGCAGATATAATTCTGGATGCGCCTGTTTCCGTGGGTGCGGGCGGGCTGTCTTTGATCAGCGATACAGGTTCTATTATCGCAGGCGCAGAGGATATGACGCATATCACTGCCGGGTCCGATGTGTATCTGCAGGCAGGGAATGAATATATTTCTGAAGGGACGAGCGTTATCGGCACTCTTGATGCGCCTTTACGTATTATGGTGGATGGCGGCTCAGTTACTATGCGGGTCTACGGCCAGATAGTGGATGAGGAACTGAATGAAGCGGTGAGCGGGAATCTGATCGGTGTGGTGAATGGATCTGAAGAGTCTGATGCTGTGCAGGTGCTTAACGACGCTCCCGGCCCGGTATATTTCAATAACGCGCCTGCGCCTGAACCTGAACCGGAACCGGATGAAACAGATGATGACGACGAACAGGATGATGATACGCAGCCAGGCCCTATTGTGCCGTCTGCTCCGGCCCCGGAAGCGCCTGACGCGCCGCTGGGCAGTATCATCTCCTATGAACCTTCTGCTGTAGATCCTGCTGCTCTGGAGACCATGCAGTTCAGCTCTCCGGTCGGCACGGTATTCGCGTATCATCCTATTACCCGAGCGGATATGGGCGCTGTCGAACCTTTATCTGTCGGCGCCGGCTCGTATGAACTTTTAGACGGAGAGATCCGCCTTTTCGGCAATGAAGGCCTTCTGCAGTTCTTCCAGGAATTCGACGAAAAATACAAACAGCTTTAAGAGGTGGCGTATGAAAAGAACATCGATCAAATTATTTGTGTTCTCATTGATTATTTTTATGGCTCTGGCCGCAAACGCGTTTGCCGCGATTACATGGGACGGCAATCATACCGTTGCGCTTATATATCCGTCGGAAATGACCTATGTCGATCGTGCGGATCCATTGGTTGATTTTGGTGATGAACCGTATTTAAAAGTCGGAGATGAGCGAGGTACATATAACGCGACGAACGGGAATTTTAATGCGGTCAATGCCACGCGGACCTATATGCTTTTCAGCAATGAGGATCTTGGCGAACTGAACGGTTATTCGATCACTGATGCGACGTTAAACATGTATCTTTCCAGCGTTATTGATGGTGCGGGGAATGCCACGACGTATGATACGATCAATGTGCGCCAGGTTGTTTCTGCGAACAGCCATACCTATATGACGAATCTGACATGGGATGGCCAGGCGGACCGGGGAGTTTCTTTTAGCGGCGGGACGTTGTTTGCAAGCAGGAACGTCAATACGACGGGCGAAGGTCCTGGTTTCAGAGAATGGGAGACGGCAGCTTCAGGCAACGGGACCATTTCATCCATGATACAGGGGTGGGTGTCGAATTCCAGTTCGAACTACGGCGTTCTTATCGAGAATGATTTTGATGGCGTATGGCAGGAGCTGGTCAACGGCACCCAATACAGCATTGATAATCCGACCCAGATGAATGAGCTTGAAGCGGTTTTCGCTAAAACGCAAGGGTCGTATCCTTTCTTGCGCGTTCAGGTCGTTCCCGAGCCGGTGAGCAGCGTGCTGATGATCGTGGGCGCAGGCGTGCTCGGTCTGGCGTCATCGCGGCGCAGAAAGAAGATGTCGTAATTTCGGTAACAGTATGTTTAGATTTCGACGGCCGGACATAGTCCGGCCTTTTTTTTGCCCGGATATGATAAAGTGCTTGCCACCGGCGGTATTATTGGTAGGATAGTAGTATGAAAAAAGCGGTTGTCATAGGGGCAGGGCCTGCGGGCCTGGCAGCGGCTGATACGCTTGCCGCAGCTGGGGTCGATACGGTTGTGCTGGAAAAAGACGTCTGTGCCGGCGGCTTGAGCAGGACCGTTACCTATAAAGGGTATCGTTTCGACATCGGCGGCCACCGGTTCTATACGAAGAACGATGCTGTCATGTCGTGGTGGCAGGGTCTTCTTGCGCATGATTTCAGGAAGGTCAAGCGCAGGTCCCGCATCTATTACAAGAACGGCTTTTTTGTGTATCCGCTGACTATCTCGAGCATATTTTCGCGCATCGGGCTTGCCGCGTCCCTGTCCATATTCTTCAGCTATATTCACTGCCGTATCTTCAAGCTAGCCGATGAGTCGGTGTATGAACAGTGGTTGATAAACCGTTTCGGCAGGAAGCTCTATGAGATATTCTTCAAGGATTATACGCACAAGGTCTGGGGCCTGCTCCCGGCGCGGCTTTCATCAGACGTAGGCAAACGGCGCATCAAAGGGTTATCGCTGTATGAGGCGGTGCGCAACGCCTGCAGCAGGGGCAGGGGCAATAGTACTGCGACGCTGATCAGGGAGTTCTATTATCCGCGTCTGGGCGCAGGCATGGTGTATGATGCGGCTGTACGCCGGATCCAACAGAAAAACGGCGAAATATTGTTCGGCCATGAAGTCGTTTCGATACGGCATGACGGAGCGAAGATCATTTCCGTTCTATGCAAAGATGCCCGGACCGGACGGATCAGCGACGTCGCGGGGACTGATTTTTGCTCGAGCATGCCCCTGACGCAGCTGGTGTCTTTGATGGATCCTGCAGCGCCCAAACCGGTCCTCGACGCGTGCCGCAGACTGCGCTACCGCAGCATTGTCATAGTCAATTGCATTATTTCGAAGCCGTCAATATTCCCGGATAACTGGATATATATCAACTCCCCGGATGTTATCGTCGCGCGTATCCAGAATTTCAAGAACTGGAGCCCTGACATGGTGCCGGACAGCGGCACAACGTCGCTGGCAATGGAATATTTCTGCGATGAGGCAGATATGTTCTGGTCTTTGTCGGACAGCGCGCTTCTTGACCTTGCCGCACGGGAGCTCGCAGCGTTGAAATTATGCGCCCGGGCCGATGTCGCCGACGGCTGCGTGGTCAGGCAGGCAAAGGCATACCCGGTGTATGAAAAAGGATACGGGGCGCAGTTGGATATCGTCAGGGAATATGTGAAAAAATTCACGGAGCTGCATTGCATCGGCAGGTACGGAACGTTTTGTTATGACAATATGGACCATTCTGTGATGAGCGGGTTTCTGGCAGCGCGAAAAGTTCTGGGCTGTGCTCCCGGCGATGTGCCAACGGCTGCGGAGGCGCTCGATGATTGAACTTGTCCTGCGTTTCAAGGAAACGAGCCATTTCTATATCTGGGCCGCGGTGGTCGCCGCGTGCGTCGTGTGGGCGTATTGGAGCAGGAAAGACGCATATCGGAAATTATGGCCATTGGTCTGCTTGAACTTCCTGTTATTCCTTGCCTGGGGCGCGGTGTCGAACTTCAGCCATGATGATATCGCGTTTTTACATTTTGCCTGGCTGATCTCAAAAGGGCTCGTGCCGTTTCGCGATTTCTGGGAGCATCATTCGCCGTTCCTGCCCGTTATAATGGCGCCCTTTATGAAAGCGGCGCCGCATTCACCGGCTATCTTTGATATGGCCCGCATTGCGTCCGGCCTCATATTTGTCGCAAACGCGCTCCTGGGCTGGCGGATCGCCGCGCAGGTCTGGCAGGCGAAGGCGCGATTGTCAGTGTATCTTTTGTTCGTGTCGGCTGCGGCCATTATCGGCCAGTATTTTATCCTGCGCGCGGATATATTCATGGCTTTCTTTCTGCTCGCCGGAATATCGATATGTCTTGATCTTCCCCGTAAAGGCCCGGCTGCGTGCGCGGTATGCGGGATGGCATTCGGCCTGGCAATGTCGTTCATCACCAAACAGTATCTGCTCGTATTTTTGCCGATCATTGCGATATTCCTCGGGCAGCGGCAGGGGCGGGCAGGGCGGGCAATGGCGTATGCGCTTGGGTTTTGTATCGGCGTTATACCGCTCGCATCGTATTTACTTGGCGCCGGCATCGTGAATGAATATGTTATGTGGGTCATGGGATTCAACGCCGCGGCTGTGAAGATGAACGTCAATTTACCTTTTGTATATCTTGTGGCTGGAATAGCGGCGGTTGTGGTCCTGGTCCGTCGGTATCGGGAATCGGGTGAACTGCGATATGCGCTTTTTGCGTGCGCGTTTGCCCTGAGCACGTTAAGTTCTTTGACCACGATGTCGGATCAGGACCCGTTGTTGTATTATCACGGCTTGTGGTATTTTCTTTGTGCGATAGCGGTGTGCGGGGCAGGGGTGTGGGAACGTTTATCGGATTTCCGGCCCCGATGGAAGAATGCGGTCGTTGCGGGTTGTGTATTGGGGGTCTTGCTTGCGCCGAACGTCGTGTCGGTATGGAAACATCGCGCGGGAGATTATGCGCGGGACCGCAAAGCTGCAGCTGAGTTGATGCGGTATACGGGCTCTGATACCTGCGTTGTCCTTCTTCCGGCGCATCCGGTCCTTGCGCACGATGCAACACGGCTGTATTCGAGCTGGCAGTTTTTGTTCCTCGCGCGCCATGCCGATGTCAGGAACGATGCGGCCGGGCCGGGCTTTGCGCGGCAGATATTTTCCCGCAGGCCTGCGGTCATCAGCGCTGAATTCGGAACGCGGGATTTTTTTCTTGAGCTTTACCACCGCCGGGTCATATCGGCCGATGAGTATAAGGATCTCATGACATTGATCAAGACGGATTACCGCAAGCGCCGCATCGGCCGCCAGTTCTACTACATCCGCGCGGACGTTTTTCGTAATTATTTATAATACAATAGGTTAAAACTTCTTTGTTCCGCGCGATATATTCAAATGAGGCGTTTTTGATATTCTGCCATTTTTTCTTGACCGGCTGAAAAATTTTTATATAATATTTTGTTGAAAAAACCATTACAACTGAAAGAAAAGGAGTAATTCCATGAGTGCCCAGCAATCCCAGACATTCGAATTCAAGGCGGAAATGAAGCAGCTGTTGAATATCATCGCGCATTCATTATATACGCATCCGGAGATCTTCCTGCGGGAATTGATCTCGAATGCGTCGGATGCATTGAACAAGGTGCGGTTCCGCAGGCTGACGGATAAGAATATCCTTGATCCTGAGGATGAACTACAGATCAAGATAGAGATCGATGAGAAGAAGCAGACGTTCGTTATTGAGGATAATGGCATTGGAATGACGCATGAAGAGTTGGTTAACAACATCGGCACGGTCGCCAGGTCCGGGACCCTTGAGTTTTTCAAGCGCCTGAAAGAAGAGGGCAAGTCCGTTGACGGCAATTTTATCGGCCAGTTCGGCGTGGGTTTTTATTCGGTGTTCATGGTCACCGATGAGGTCACGATCGAGACGCGCAGCGCCGATGTCGATTCGAAAGGATTGCGGTGGAAATCATCGGGCGAGGGGACGTTCACCATCGAGGAATTTGACAAAAAGTCGCGGGGAACGCGCATATCGTTCACCTTGAAGGAGAGCGCGAAAGAGTTCTCGAGCGAATACCGCGTCAAAGAGATCATTGAGAAATATTCCAACTTTGCCGACTTTCCGATCGTCCTGAAAGGGAATAAGATCAACAAAGTGACTGCGCTGTGGCAGCGCAAGGCGGATGAGATAACCGACAAGGATG